>SXGR01594284.1_pt1 | contig 95631 bp, 94 predicted proteins | sample 3174711 | NCBI WGS metagenome assembly SXGR01 (sample SAMN11356860, study PRJNA531348) | freshwater metagenome | isolation source: freshwater sample F1-60 | place: China: Fuxian Lake, Yuxi | collected 2017-12-25 | reverse complement strand
CTGGTGATCTGGACCACCACGCCGTGGACATTGCCATCCAATCTCGCCGTCTGTGTGGGACCGGACATTGAATACGTGCGGGCCTTTGACCCCGCGCGCAATCAGCGGTTCTACATTGCAAAAGAACGTCTGGTTGCTTATCCGGGGCTCACGATTGAAGCATTGTGTCTGGGTCGCGATCTGGTAGGCCGTCGCTATTCGCCGTTATTTCCCTATTTTGCGGCGGAAAAACAAAGGGGTGCTTTTGTGGTGGTCATGGACGACTACGTCACTACCGAGAGCGGTACGGGTCTGGTGCATCAAGCACCCGCGTTTGGTGAAGACGACCATCGTGTTGTGAAGGCTGCCGGTATCGAGGCCATGGTCTGCCCGGTGACGCTTGAAGGCCGATTCACTGATGAAGTATCGGATTACGCAGGTCAACACGTTAAAGATGCTGACAGCGCAATCATTCGTGTGCTCAAGGATCGAGGACTTCTCTACCGCCATGACACGATCACTCACAGTTATCCCTTCTGTTACCGGTCCGACACGCCGTTGATCTATCGCGCGATTCCTTCGTGGTACGTACGGGTCAGCTCCATGCGTGACAAGCTGATCAACGCCAATCAACAAATTCATTGGGTACCCGATCACCTTCAGGAGGGGCGTTTCGGTAACTGGCTTGAAAATGCCATCGACTGGGCGATCTCCCGTAATCGTGTCTGGGGTACACCCATTCCGATCTGGATCAACGATGTCACAGGCGGTCAACGCTGCATTGGCTCACTCGATGAACTTGCTGCGTTGACCGGCACTCGGTTGACAGATCTGCACCGTGAACACGTTGATCCACTGACCTTTACACTGCCTGGCGAAGCGGGGGTCTACCGGCGTGTTCCGGAAGTGCTTGATTGCTGGTTCGAATCCGGTTCGATGCCTTACGCGCAGCTGCACTATCCCTTCGAGAACCGCTCGCTCTTCGAAGCGGGTTTTCCCGCGGAGTTTATTGCTGAAGGGCTCGATCAGACCCGAGGCTGGTTCTATACGCTCACGGTGCTCGCGGCCGCACTGTATGACAAACCCGCGTTCCGTAACGTCATCGTCAACGGCATGGTGCTCGCTGAAGACGGCAAGAAGATGTCGAAGCGACTGCGCAACTACACGCCTCCAGATGAGCTGATGGAGCAATACGGCGCTGACGCTCTGCGTCTGTATCTCATCACGTCCGGTCTGGTGCGCGCAGAGGAACAGCGGTTCAGCGATAGCGGTGTACGAGATATGGTCCGCCGAGTTTTGTTGCCTTGGTACAACGCCTTTTCGTTCCTGCGAACTTATACGGAGATCGACGGCTGGAAGGCGTCCCCTACTGCAGCACCTGCCACCAACATTCTTGATCAGTGGATCACCTCGAGGTTGCAGACACTGAAGTCAAACGTTGGAGCGGAGATGGCGGCGTATCGACTCTATGCCGTTGTGCCACAGCTGCTCGACTTTATCGAAGATCTCACGAACGGCTATATCCGGTTGAACAGGCCGAGGTTCTGGGAGGAGGGACTCTCGGCAGACAAAGAAGCGGCCTACCAAACGCTCTACGGTGTATTGCGCGAACTCTCCGTGATCATGGCGCCGTTTGCACCGTTCCTGTCGGATTGGTTGCATCGTGAGCTTGGGGCATTTTCAGGTTTCGGCGATGAACAATCCTCCGTACACCTGTGTCGTTATCCGCTCGCTGACGGCACGCTGCAAAGACCAGACCTCGAAGAAGCGGTCGCTTTGATGCAGCGTGTGGTGTTGCTCGGAAGGCAGAAACGCGAGGCCGAAAAGATCAACCTGCGAACGCCGCTTGCCACATTGACGGTGATTGGTGAGCGCGCAGCGCGACTCGCATCAATCCCCGAGCTGGCGGAATACCTGCGCCGGGAGCTCAACGTGCAGGACGTTCGTTTTGACACCAACGAGGCAGCGTGGATAGAGCTCATCGCCAAGCCCAACTTCCCGTTGCTGGGTAAACGTCTCGGCAAACGGATGAAGGAATTCCAGGGGCTCATCGGCGGACTGTCACTGGAAGCCATTCGCACTTTGCGAGCTTCCGGCGCGGTCGAAGTAGGTGGCGAGAGCTTCTCGCTGGTCGAGATTGATGTGCAGCAACGCACAAGGGCTGGGGCAAACATCATTTCCGACTCGGTGATTGCCGTTGATCTCGACTGCACATTGAGCGACACGCTGATTCGTGGCGGTTATGCGCGGGAAATCGTGCGGTCTATACAGCGTGCACGCAAAGCGAGTGGGCTGCGTGTATCCGACCGGATCCGTGTGCGGTATGCCGCCGCGAGTGCACTGATCCAGACGCTTGACGAGCATGCTACATACGTCTGGAGCGAGACACTGACTGTTGAACCTTCGGCCGATCCGGGTGCGGACCGGTTCGTTGAGGACATCGATGGGCATCGTTTCGCGTTCAGTGTGGAGAAGGTTGCCTAGATCGATCCGCACTACCTTTTGGTCACGACAAGGAGATTCAAATGCCGGATCGCCTCTTTGTACCTGCGCACGAAGGTTCCCGTGTCGATCATCTCGGTACTTATCAGCGAGTACTGCCGGTTTCCCTCGAACGAATGTTCGAGAACACGATCGACTGGGAACACTTGCCGTGGCTGCATCGATCCTCGTTTTCAGCGATCGCCTGTGAAGATGCAGGACCTTGGGGTTGGCGTGCGTGGGTAAAAAACTCGCACGGTGCCGATTCGCTCCTTGAGCTGAGACTCGATACCCGCCAGCGCCGCTGGGTGACGCGTACCCTCGAAGGCGCGGGTGCCGGAGCGGAGATTTGGACATATGTTGTTGAACGTGGTCCGCAGAGCATCGAAGTGGTGATCGATTTCTTCGTGCCGGGAATCCCGGAAGCGTCACGCCAAAAACTTGGTCAAACGTACGCCCGCATTTACGAAACGCTCTACGACGAAGACGTGATGATGATGGAGGGTCGGCATCGGGTTCTGAACGAGCGGATCCCTCCCCTCGAAAAGGACGTTAGACCTCGTCTGCTGGGAGCCCCGGAAACTCTTCGTTTCCCTCACCGGGTTGGATACGCGGGCCGTCCGCTGTTGATCTGGAAGCTGAAGAGTGGATTTCACGTAACAGCTGCACGATGTCCCCATCAAGGGGCGGAATTGGCAGGCGCGGATGTGGAAGGCCATGAAGCGACCTGTCCCTGGCATGGGTATCGGTTTGACCTCGTCTCAGGGGAGTGCCCCGGAAACTCAACGCTGACGGTTGCGACCGCATTTAGCGCATGGCTTGAGTCGGGAAACCTCTGGGTGGGATGGCACAAGGATCATTAGCGTCAGCGTCTATAGATCGTCGCTGGGGCGGGTCGCTTTTTTCGGGTACCAGAGGATTTGGCAGAAATGAGGCTGAGGCGATGCGCTCGCCTCCAGCCGCATAAATGGGAGGGATACCCGAAGGGAGGGGAGAGAGGGGAGGAAGTCGGGTATCCCTCTGAACTTTTGAACTCAACGTCCTTGCTCTATCTGACCAGCAACATATGGCTCACCGGTTTCGCTCGATTTGCTTTTTCTGGCGGGTCTGAGTGTTACCGTTTAGGACTTGATTCGATATATGTATGTTACTCTGGGTAACACTTCGCGCAATCGGTTTTTTCGCAACATCGCGTTGCGAATTTGCAACGTCCCCTCTTTGGTATGGTAGGGTTTCACTCGAGACACGCCTTCGGATTTCGAGGCTATGAAGAGCTGGGACTGGGACGACTACCGATTCTTCGCCGCTGTGGCGCGAGCAGGCTCCGTACGCGGAGCGGCCATGGAGCTTCGCGTAAACCCTTCGACGGTCACACGAAGGCTCGAACTACTCGAGCGACGTATCGGCGTGGAACTCTTCTCTCGAATGGCCAACGGACTACAAATCACTGCCCACGGTCGCGAAGTCGCTGCACGGGTTGAGCACGTCGGTCGAGAGCTCGCAGCCATCGACAGCGAATTACGTGAGGACCAAGGTCGACTCACGGGAGAAGTGGCGCTCGGCATTCCTCAAGCATTGCTTCCCTTGTTGATGCCGCACCTTCGCACCTTGCACGAGGCAGAGCCGGGCATCGACATCGAGTTGCTCGATAGTGTGACGTTCGACGCACAATCCGGCGCGGACCTTTGGATTGAAGCGACAATGACGCCGGCAACGGAGCTGATTGCTCGACCACTCGGACGACCACGTTGTGCACTCTTTGCTGGCGAAGATGTCGCGTCTGCACTGCATGCTGGTGAACAGAGCATCCAGATGTTTTGGATGAGTCTTGATGATCCCCTACTCGGCAGTACGGTGGAGCCGCCTCTACGTGATCCCGGCTATAGTGCGCTGCCGGTCCGATTGCAAACCCGTTCAATCCAGCAACAGTGTCTCGCCATCGAGATGAACCTGGGTATCGGTGTTTTGCCCTTGGTTTGTGCAGTGAATCATGCAGAACTTGTGGCGATTGGCGAAGCGCGTACTTTCGGGTTACCCCACTGGCTGATGTCCAGAGCCGAAATGCGGCGAGTGCGTCGGCTCCAGGTCGTCAGTGAATGGCTGCGTAAAATCTGGGCTCGGCCTGAGTTCGAGTTCGCAATGGAACTCCCTTAACAAGGCAATCAACGTGAGTGAGCGGAGAGCAAGTTCCCACTTCTATTGGTCGCAGCGGCTGCGACTGCATTACCTCGACTGGGGCCTCTCGGATGCTCCACCGATGCTGCTTGTGCATGGTGTCCAGGATCACGCTCACACCTGGGACTTTTTGGCGCCGCACTTCTATGATCAGCACCATCTTGTCGCGCCGGATATGCGTGGGCATGGCGATTCTGACTGGAACCGGGGTTCTGCGTATCGCCACGTCGACTACGTCTATGACCTGGTGCGGTTGATCGAACAGCGGCAACTAAAAGGGTGTGTGATGGTGGCGCATTCCATGGGCGCAACCATCGCGGCGTTGGTTGCAGGCGGCTGGCCGCATCTGATTTCAAAACTCATCCTGCTCGAAGGCGTCGGCCTCTGGCCGGGTTCGTTTGCAGACGTGAGCGTGGATGAAAAGTTGCGTGCCTGGGAAAAACAGGTGCATACGCTCGCCGATCGCAATCTGAGGCGATATCCAACGCTCGAAGCGGCGTGGCAACGGATGCAGGAAGTGAACCCACAACTCGATGCGTCGATCGCGCGGCATCTCACCATCCATGGCAGTCATCAAAACGAAGATGGCACCTGGAGCTGGAAGTTTGACAACTGCACCCACAGCCCATCACTGTATTCCATACCGGAAAGCGACACGGTCGCCCTGTGGAAGAACATCAGCTGCGAGACGTTGATCCTCAACGCCAAGCAGGGGTATCCGCGCCGGATCGGGCAGGACGGAACCCTCGAGCATTTTCGGAATTCCACGCTGCATGACATCGACCACGCCGGGCATTGGTTGCACCACGACCAGCTCGGCGAAGTGGTTACGCGTGTGCGTGCTTTTCTGTCCTGAGCGGCGTGTTAGCACTATGCGGAGAATTGCAGGTCTTAGGAAATCGGGGCACCACGCCTAATGACAACAGCTCCTTCACACCTGCGTACGAATGCGCAGATAGATCCGTGTGGATTGCCTCTCCGTGCGCCTCTGCTCTCGTGGTGGTGTGGTGATGAGCGCGCGGCGGAAGTGCAGAGTGGGTTTCAGATTCAAGCGGCAACGCTCCGCGAGCTGTTGGAGCGTGATCCCGATCTTTGGGATAGCGGCAAGATAGATGGTGCACCTGCTCGGGCGTGCACTATGCCGGCAGGAACGTCGAGCCCCGTGCGCTGATCTGGTGGCGGGTGCGAACCTTCGACAGTGACGGCATCCCCAGTGCGTGGAGTATGCCTGCGCAATTCGAATTCTCGATCCAGCCTGAGCAGTGGAGTGCATCGTGGATTGCGCCACCGGTACATGGAACACGATTGCAAAGCCCACCAGTACCTCTGTTGCGCCGTCGGTTTCGAGCGGCTTTTCAACCCGTTGCGGCACGCCTCTATATTGCTGTCGCCGGCAGCTGTCGGGTCTGGATCAATGAATCTGAACTCGAGTTGACGGAAGTTCCTTCAGGACTTGTCGATTACACACGGCGTATCGGCTACCGATCGATTCGCGTGGATGGGCTTGTTAAAACCGGAGCAAACTCCCTTATGGTGCTGCTCGGTGATGGTTGGTATGCCGGATTTGCTGATGGACTCACCAGAGAACATTTCGAGAATCGTCCTGAGCTGCGCGTACAGCTCGAAATCGAGGGTCAGCCTAACGAGCAGCTTGTGGTTGATTCGGATGCACAGTGGGAGTGGCGACCGTCACCGTTGTTGCACGCGGATCTCTCCGTGAGTTCCGCCATAGATGGGCGCGCCTTTGGTCACGATCCCGAGTACGCGCGACAGAAACGGTTGTGGCTTCCTGTAGACGTCATTGAACGGCCCGCGCGGGAGTTGTTCCCCGTAAGTGGTCGGGGTGTGGTTTCAGGACAAACGGTTTCAGGCAAGCTCGAACGACGGGCTGACCTGGTGACCGGAGAGCGGCGCTGGTGGGTGGAATTCCCTCAAACAGTGCTGGGTCGGGTTTCTCTGACCTTGCATGGACAGAGCGGCCGTTACCTCCGAATTCGTTACAGCACCACAACCGATGAAAGGGATCAGCCTATATTTAGCGCCTCACCTAACGATACTTATACGTTGAGCGGAGACCATCCTCGCGAAGTGATTGCGGCACCGTTTGCGCGTTGCGCCTTTCGCCGTATCGAAATCACCGGTGATATCGAGTCGCGTGAGTTGCTCTCGGTTGAAGCGATTCCCCTGGGTATAGCTATGGCGACAACACTCCAACTGCAGAGTGATCATCCCGGCATTACTCAGTTGTTGCCACGCTTGTCCCGAACACTCGACCTCCTGTGTCAGGAGGTGATCTGGTCGGGAGTAGTCGTTGATGCACGGCACGTCAATTTTGCACAGCTTTATCCGTTGGTCGGCATCGTGGCGATGACTCGTGATCTCGGTGCCCACTTTCGTGAGTGGCTCGAGGAAGTGCTTGCAAGCGAGGCTGACCCCGCCGGTCTACCGGCGCAGCTTCCGCGGCTTCGCAGCTTGCAAGCGACGACCGGAATCTCGGCAGCGGCGGGTCTAAGTCCAGAGGGGTCGGATGATTCAAGTTGCAGCGAAACTGTGGTGAAACTCTGCCTTGAACTCTTCCAGCAGAGTGGTGATCGGGCGGTACTCGAACGCGTGTTCCCCTTTGCGAGACGTCTTGTTTATTCGCTCGAAAAAACCTTCCCTGAACTCATTCGCCCGTTGGCCGGCTTCAAGAACCAAAGAGCAGCGCATACTTCTCAGATGCTCGGTACTGCGCTCTGGTACGAGTGCATCACCGATACCGCAAGAATCGCCGAACTGCTTGAACTCAACACCCACCCGCTTTTGGGCGCGCGTATTCTGGACGTGCTTTCATCTGGAGGTCGAGATGACCTTGCTTGGGCGGTTGCACTCCGGTTGGGGTCGAATTCCTGGCTTGGCCAAATTGATCGCGCAGGTCAAGCGGATGACGTACTGCGTGATGTGGACGGTGAAATTTCGCTCCACCAAGCGGTGCTGGTGGGTTGGCTTGTCACCACCGCCGCAGGCCTTAAACTTGATGTCGCGTTACATGGAGAAGGATCAGGTTGGCAGAAGGCGCTGATTGCACCACGTGTACCCGTAGGCGAACTCTTTCCGGAAGGTCCTCCGCTGAAATTTCTGCACGTGACGATGCAGGCTGCGGCAGGTCTCTGGCGCGTGGAATGGCAAGTGACCGCGCAAGAGCTCATGGTGCAGACGCGGGTGCCAGTGGGTTGCGTCGCCATGGTCCAGATGCCCGACGGGGTACTGGTCCGGCAGGTTGCAGGTGAGCACCTCTGCCGCATCGACCTCAAAGTGGCAGACGATCAGATTCCCATCTTGAGCGAGACCCTGTGAGCCTGCGTGAAATCATGATCGATTCGCGAGGCCCTTAAACCATGGACGGCATTCATGATCTTGGCGGTAAAAATGGCTTTGGGACCGTGGATACGAGCTCTGGAAAGCTGCCTCTGAAATCGTGGGAGCAGCGTGTGCTCAGCATGGTGAACGGGTCTTTTGGTGCTGGACTGATTGGCAATGTCGATCAGTTCCGCCATGCCATCGAGCGCATTGATCCGATTTCTTACCTCAGCGATGGCTACTTCGGTCGTTGGTTGGGTGGCCTTGAAACGTTGTTGGTGGAAAGAGGCGTCATCACGATTGAAGACGTCAACGTTGCGGTGCGCGGGCTCGGCGGCGAAATCAGCCGCGTCGCGGCAAGACCCTCGTCTTCTCCGGATCGGATCACGTATCCACCGGCTAAGTTTCATGGGATGCGTGCGCTGACCGAACCGCCCCTTTATGCAGTTGGTCAGAAGGTGACCACCGCGCTCCACGGCCATTCTGGGCATACGCGGCTGCCGCAATACGCAAGTGGCAAAGAAGGTACCATCGTGGCATGGCATCAAGGGTGGGTGTACCCCGATACCAACGCGCATGGGCATGGTGAAAATCCGGAACATTTGTACACAGTTTGTTTTAGCGGTGAGTTGCTGTGGGGCGATTCCGCCGAACCCGGCACGATTGTGCATATTGACCTGTTTGAACCTTATCTCAGCCCTGTAGAAACCGGAGACACAGAGAATCATGGCTGATCGCTCCGAGGTTGAACTACGCGCCCAGGCGCTCGAAACCTTGTTGATCCAAAAAGGTCTGCTCACCGAAGCGGGCATCGATGATCGCATCGCGCTCTTTAACGAACGTGTCGGCCCGATGAACGGTGCACGTGTCGTGGCGCGCGCGTGGGTCGATGCGGAATTCAAATCCGCACTTCTGCGTGATGCGACCAGTGCCATCGCGCCTTATGGATTTGTAGGTGGGCAGGTGGACAAGCTGGTGGTCGTTGAAAACACGCCAGAGGTACACAACGTCGTCGTCTGTACGCTGTGTTCCTGTTATCCGTGGGCGGTGATGGGACTGCCCCCGAAGTGGTACAAGGATCCGGCGTATCGTTCTCGCGTGGTCCGTGAACCTCGCAAAGTACTGGCCGAGTTCGGGCTTAACGTGCCACCGGAGCGGGAAGTTCGGGTTTGGGATTCTTCTGCTGAAGTGCGTTACATGGTTCTGCCACTGATGCCCGAAAGACTGGCAGGTGTCGATGAAGACACACGCATCGCTGCCATTCAGCGGGATACGCTGATTGGTGTGGCTGAAGTTCAGTGAATCAAACGGAAGCCCCTCCCCGGGAACTGGATGGCATCACCGCCCCACCCTTGCGAAATGGTGAACTCGATTTTGAAGCACCCTGGCAAAGCCGGGTTTTTGTGATGGCTCAGGCCTTGTGCGAAGCAGGCCTTTATGCCTGGTCGGACTTTCAGGCTTCGCTCATCCTAACGATTAACTCAGCACCGGTAGCACCGGATCAGCCGTACCGATACTACGACCACTTTCTGAAAGCGTTAACGAACTTGTTGCGGCAGAAGGGTGTTGTTGTGGAGGAGGAAGTCTACGCGCTTGCCTTGCAGCTTGGTCAGCTCGAGCCGGGTCATGATCACCACGACCACGACCACGACCACGGTCCGCATTCACATTGAAACAAAGGAGGCTGCCAAGATGGCAGCCTTCATCGTCAGATTGATTTAACGCGGAGCGAAACGCTGGCCACCGTCCACACGTACGGTCGAACCGTTCATCATCGCGCACTCGAACATCGCAATGGCCATGGTGGCGAATTCGTTGGGTTTGCCCATGCGGCGGGGGAATGCGGCGTCTTTCGTCAGCTGCATAGCCCCAGCCTCCGGAATACCTCGGGTGAGACCGGTATCAAAAAGACTGGGTGCAATCGTCATCACACGGACACCGACACCACCCAGGTCGCGTGCCATCGTCAGCGTCATCGCGGCGATACCACCTTTGGCGGCGGTATACGCAACCTGACCGATTTGGCCTTCGAATGCAGCGATAGAAGCGGTGTTGATCATTAGACCGCGCTCACCCTCTGCATTTGGTTCGTTCTTCGACATGTGCTCTGCGCCGATGCAGTTGATGTTGAATGACGCAACCAGGTTCAAGTCGAGGATGCGACGGAAATCGGCGAGCGGATGCTTCTTGCCTTCTTTCGACAGCGTGCGCGTGGCCACCCCGCCGCCGGCAGTATTGACGAGAAAATGCAACCCACCGAGGGCCGCTACCGCTTCGCCGATGACTTTTTCCATGCCGTCATAGTCCATGACGTTACACACGTGGAAAGTGCCGCCGAGCGCCTTCGCGACGTTTGCACCGTCGGATTTTTCGAGGTCAAGAATGGCGACCTTGCCCCCTTTCGCCGCGAACTGTTCCGCGGTAGCGCGGCACATGCCGGATGCGCCGCCGACAAAAATGCCCTTGCTGCCTTGAATCTGCATTGTGAACTCCTGTGAATACCCGGTCGGATAAGACCGGCCCCTTTTCGGGGCGGTTTAAAGATATTGAATTGATCAGGTAGGAAACGGGCGCTGTGCGTCCAAAAATGCCTGTTCCAGAAATGACCTGGTGTCTGCTGCCGGGCCAGAGAACCGGATACGCGCTTGCTTCTTTTCCAGTTGGTAGTCGTACATCGGGTCGTAATACCAAGTCAACAAGCGTTCGATCCAACCCTCGTGCTCTCCGTGTTCGAAGCCGTGCATCATCGCCGCCAGAATATCGCGATGTCGTTGACCACCGAGTCGACGTTGGATTCGAGCGAGGGCCGATCTGAACCGCGCGTGCAGTGCATCCGGATTCATGAGCTGAAGGGCCGCGTCGATGTATTCAGCGCGAATCGCGTCGATGCGTTCACTGAGTTCCGCTTCAAGGATGACGACGGGCGCTTGTTGCATCGCGCGAAAGAACGATTCAGGGAGGCCGACCCGACCGATCGTACGGCTCTCGTCTTCTAGCACCAGCAAGGGTGCGTTATGTGCGAGCAATGAACAGGCGAGGGCGTTTTCAAAACTGGGCACCGCCGGTTGCGGCGTCAGTGCGGCACCAAAGGCTGAGCCTCGGTGATTAGCGAGCCCTTCAAGGTCGATGCTGTAGTCGAGGTCGACCAGAAATCGAGTTTTGCCACTTCCCGTGCGTCCGCCGACGATCCACCAGTGACGAGTTTTTTCAGGAGTCACTTCGAGCGCGTCCAGACAGAGATTACGCAGGCGTTTGTAACCGCCTTCGATGCGCATGGGACTTAAACCCAATTCACCGAGCCATTTGCAGGCGATGGATGACCTTGCGCCGCCCCGCCAGCAGTAGAGATAGGCTTTGGGCTGATCTTTCAACAAGTCGGTCCACGCAGCGATCCGTTCGGCTTTCACATCTCCGCTGATCAGTTGGTGTCCGAGCGCGGTGGCCGCTTCGTCACCGTCTTGCTGATAGGTGGTGCCAACAGCGGCGCGTTCGTCGTTATTCAGGATGGGCAGGTTGATCGCGCGAGGGAGATGTCCGCTGTCGAACTCAACGGGTGAACGAACATCTATGCCAATCGCACCACTACGAAGTAGTGCGAGGCAATGATCATCGTCAGGGCGCACGCTCGACGATGACCTCGCCGGCGCGGAATTTATCCAGGTGTTCCTTGAGGATGTCGTAGACGTCTTCACGCTTCAGTTCCTGAGCGCGGCTGAGTGCCTTTTCCTGCAAGGTGATGGCCTCTTCAAAGTCGCCGTTAGCTGCATGGATCGCGGCCCAGGTGTCGAGATATTCGGGACGACTACCTGCGTCGTGGTTGTCCGTCATGAGGCGATCCATGATCGATCTGGCGAAGCGAGGTTGCGGAAGACCGTCGACATCACTGACGGCCAGGGTCCAGGCGACTTCGTTAACGATGTTCGGATCATCCGGGTTTTGTTTCACCGCAGCCCTGTACCAACGGAACGCACTGCGCGTCCCTTTGCGCGGCGCCTGCTCCACACCGATGCCGCGTGCGTGCAGATTGCCGAGATGCACCATCGCCTCGGCGTCTTCCTGGTCTGCGAGTTTATCGAGCCATTCGTGAATACGCTGATCAGGGGCGAGCTTATTTTCCGGTGTTAACAAGAGGCGCGCATAAGCATAGGTTGCGCGAGGATTGCCGAGGATGCTGGCGCGGATGAAATGATCGGCGGCTTTGTTGCGATCTTCCGGAAAATGTTCCCCTGTCGCATGCAGGTGGCCGAGATAGGTTAATGAGTCGCCATGTTCGAGGCCTGAGGCGCGTTCCAGCAGCGGTATGCCCGCGGCAACGTTTTCTTTACCGAACTGCTCGTTGAGATAAAGCACACCGAGTGCGTACATCGCATCCGGCGAACCAAGGGCGATGGCATGGGTGTAGTTGTTGACGATCTCTGCCTTGTATTCCTCTCGGGTTTTGTCGTCCGGAGCGTCCTTGATCTGATCCCGGTAGATGCCCGCGATCAGCATGTTTGCAACGAGATTGCCGTTGCGAGCGGCAGCGCCGAGCCAACCGAGGGCATCTTCCGTGCGTCGTCTTGTTGCCAGGAACGCGCCGACGGAGGTTTGCGCGGCAGTGTCTGATTCACGTGCCAAAATACCGATCATCGCCAGGGCTTGGTTGGCTTCAGCTGCCGCGGCTTCTTCGGCGCTTGGTTTCTTCTTACTCTTTGAATCGTTGGTCGGTGAATCCTTGGCAGCGGTTTCTTCGGCGGAGGGGAATCGCGCGGTCAAAGCGCGATACATGGGATTGAGTGAGTAGAACGCGGTGCGGACCGGTCCCCCTTCTTTTTTTCCGAGCAGCGCCAGGATCAGCGGCGAGTGGGGCTCGCTTTGATAGATGCCGCCGACAGGCTCCAGCTGTTGTGCCGCGAGGTGGGCGTGTGCTTCTGCTTGTCCAGTCACCTCAAAGGGGTCTTCGGCTGTACCCGCGGAGGTTCCAATAGCGTCACGAATTCGGCTGATCCAGGCGGTGTGTGGCCCGATGGCGTCACCCGAATCTACATGGGTGTAAAACGCTTCCAGGACCATGTGGCCCGCTAAGCTGCCTTGATAGAGATCAAGGATCGCGGTGCCGATCGCGCCAAGCTTAAGTGGCTCATCGGCCATGATAGCCAGTGCCTGCCGCTCGAGCTCCTGCAATTGAGGGAAGACCGTCGCCAGGTCTTCACGATGTGCAAAAGCGGCCTGCAAGTCCGTAACAGCAACCTCTTCGCCGGCATTGATCCTGGTGACCAGGTCCGAATAGACGGGAGGTGTTCGTGTGGACTGGCAAGCGGCCAGAAGGAAGAGAAGAGCCGTCAGGACAAGTGCGCGCATTTGCAGTCTTTATAGCATCCTGACCTTCTGGTGGGAAACTCCAGTATCATCGACACGATCATAGATAGAGCGATTCGTCACATCAGGTTTATGGTGTGGTGTGAGTCCTCGAATGAACGAGCCGGATAAATACAGGACCGATTCGGAGCAGAGAAGAGGAGTAGAGACCCATGTCTTATGCCACCAAATTGAGGATGCCGCGCACCGAAGCGGCGCTTCCCGGAAGGGCAACTGCGATGCCCATCAATGACCGTCACTTCGTCAACGGTCGACCCCTGCGGGCTCCTTTTCCTGAGTACTGCGCTACCGCCATGTTTGGTCTCGGATGTTTTTGGGGCGCAGAGCGCAAGTTCTGGCAGCACAAAGGCATCTACACGACAGCGGTGGGCTACAGCGCAGGTCTGACGCCGAATGCGACCTATCAGGAGGTGTGTTCAGGGATGACGGGCCACAACGAGGTCGTCCTGGCGGTTTATGACTCCCGTGAGACGACATACGAAGCGCTGCTCCGGGTTTTCTGGGAGTCTCACGATCCGACCCAAGGTATGCGCCAGGGGAATGATGTGGGTACGCAGTATCGGTCCGGTATCTACACCTTCAACGATGAACAGATGGCACAGGCGGAAGTGTCTCGTCAGGTGTTCCAGAAGTCGCTGACCGTCGCTGGTTATGGCGCCATCACGACGGAAATTCTCACGGCAGCAGCGTTCTTCTACGCCGAGGACTACCACCCGCAATATCTCGCCAAAGTCCCGAATGGTTACTGCGGTCTGGGTGGCACCGGAGTGACTTGTCCGGTGGGATTGATTACGGCAGCCTGACCTCTTTTTGGATTCCCGTTGCCCATCCGGTAACGGGAATTGCCGTTGCCGCCGCCGATCAGGCAGACTTGCCGCCCTTCAAAGCAGCCGGATTTGTATTTCATGGCGGGTTACGACCACCAGGCGATCGAAGCCAAGTGGCAGGCGTATTGGGCAGATAACAAGACCTTCGCGACGCCGAAGGATCGCTCGCGCCCGAAATACTACGTTCTCGACATGTTTCCTTACCCGAGTGGTGTTGGCCTGCATGTCGGTCACCCCAAGGGTTATGTGGCCACGGATGTGGTGGCTCGTTGCCGCCGCATGCTCGGGTTTAACGTCTTGCATGTCATGGGTTGGGACTCATTCGGCCTGCCGAGTGAACGTCAGGCTGTAAAGGAAAATCGTTCACCGCAAGAAATCACCGCGCGCAACATCAACACCTTTAAACGTCAGTTGACGATGCTCGGTCTCTCTTACGACTGGGACAAGGAACTGGCGACATCCGATCCGTCGTACTACAAGTGGACTCAGTGGATTTTCGCCAAACTCTTTGAAAAAGGGCTCGCCTTCGAAGCCGAGGTCCCCGTCAATTGGTGTCCTGCACTCGGCACGGTGCTTGCGAATGAAGAAGTCAAAGATGGCGTCTACATCGAAACCGGTGATGCGGTCGAGCGGCGCAACATGCGCCAATGGATGCTGAAGATCACTGACTACGCGGAGTCTTTACTCGCGACGTTGCCTGAGGTGCAGTGGCCCGAGGGCATCAAAAAGATGCAGCAGGACTGGATTGGCCGCAGTGAAGGCGCCATCGTCCGGTTCGAAGTTCCCGGCAACAATCGTCAGATCGAAGTCTTCACCACCCGTCCCGACACACTCTTTGGTTGCAGTTATGTGGTGCTCGCACCCGAACATCCATTGGTGAGTGAGATCACGACGAAGGACTGCCAGGCCGCTGTTGCTGATTACCGAGCCGAAGTCGCGCGTCGCTCTGATCGTGACCGTACCAGTGATGCAGCGGATGCGCCCAAGACCGGTGTGTTCACAGGTGCCTATGCGGTGAACCCCATCAACGGCGAAAAAGCCCCCGTATGGATCGCTGACTATGTGCTGGTGAACTACGGGACCGGCGCGGTGTTCGCGTGTCCGGCCCACGACGAACGTGACTACGCTTTTGCGAAAAAGTTTGAACTGCCGATCATTGAAGTGGTGCGTGGTGGTGACATCAGCCAGGCGGCCTATACCGGTGATGGTCCTCACGTAAATTCAGGCTTTCTCGATGGTCTCAACAATGTCGATGCCAAACGTGCAGCCATCGACAAACTGAAAATCGGCGGGCAAGGCGACGCGACTATCACCTATCGGTTGCGGGATTGGCTCTTCAGCCGGCAACGTTATTGGGGTGAACCTGTCCCGGTCATTCATGTGGATGGACAGACAAAGGTCGTGCCTGTGGATCAGCTCCCTGTGCAGCTGCCGGTGCTCGACGACTATCGCCCCACCAGCGACGGACAACCGCCGTTAGCACGCGCGATAGAATGGCTGAAAACGATCGATCCGGAAACAGGCAAGCCCGCACTGCGTGAAACCAACACCATGCCGCAGTGGGCGGGATCGTGCTGGTATTACCTGCGATTCATTGACCCTACTAACGACAATGCTGCATGGGATCCGGAAGAAGAAAAGTACTGGATGCCGGTGGACTTGTACGTGGGTGGTGCCGAACACGCAACACTACACCTCCTGTACTCGCGGTTCTGGCACCACGTGTTGCACGACCTCGGTCTGGTGTCTACCCGTGAGCCCTTCCAACGGCTCTTCAACCAGGGAATGATTCACGGCACATCGTTCCGCGATGCCCGTGGTAAGTACTACAGCCGCGATGAAGTCGAGGAGCGTGACGGGCAATGGTTCGGGAAGAGCGGTGAACCGGTCAGCGCGCGTCGCGAAAAGATGTCCAAGTCCAAACTCAACACGGCGGACCCTGCTGACCTCTGCCGTGACTACGGTGCGGATTCGTTGCGTCTGTACGAACTCTTCATGAGTCCGCTGGAAGATGGTGGTGATTGGGAGACAACAGGTGTAGCCGGATGTCGCCGCTTCCTTGATCGTGTCTGGCGACTGGCGACTGAAGGTAACAAGCTCACGGACGCCATAGTGGAAGCGCCTGAACTCGAGCGCGCATTACACAACGCCATTCGCAAGGTTCGGCAGGGCGTTGAATCCCTCAAGTTCAATACCGCGGTCTCCGAGATGATGGTCTTCGTTAACGAAGCCACCAAAGCGGAACATGTGCCCAAGGCCTATTTCGAAGACTTTGTACGTATTCTGTCGCCGTATGCACCTCACATGGGTGAAGAACTCTGGCGCTTGCTTGGACATTCTAACTCGGTCGCGTATGCGACATTTCCTGAATACGACGAAGCGAAGCTGGTTCACGACACCATCACGATCGCCGTGCAAGTCGGCGGCAAGATGCGTGGTTCGGTTGAAGTGCCTGCAGGCAGCGATGATGCGACCATTCTCGCAGCGGCCAAGGCCGATGCGAATGTGCAGCGTCACCTCGACGGCAAAACCATTCGACGCGAGATTGTGGTTAAGGGCAAGTTGGTAAATCTGGTGCTATGAACGCCACCTGGTTACACATCAATTGAACCTGACGTACTCGAATTCCATCCCTTGATTGTTGATCCCGCGAGAGGGTGGCGCGATCCACCCGGCAAACTGGCCGGGTTCCACGCACCGTCCCATGATCGATGCAACGAACGAGCGATCCTCCGAAGTCGGTAGCCACTCGGCCTCACGCGCGTGCCAGTCCGAATCCGTCATCACACTCCCGCCGGGAGAGACGTGGGCTGACGCCAGCGGCCCGATCTTCCGGTGAAATGCCTTGGGTGGCACCTTCAATCTGAAATCGAATCCGGCTTTTTCGATGACCTTGTTCCATCGGCCGACACCTGCCACGGAGTCGCCAATGAAATCGTCACGCAGAACCTCATTAAGCGCATTGAGCATGGGCACATCGCGCGGCTTAAGTTCGCCGTTTTCAAGTCCGAGAATCGAATAACCACGATCCTTGAGGACGTGATCGTCCGTGCGCTTGTTTTCTTCGTAACGTCCCTTGATGCCGGTGCTAAAGAAAATGGCGGCGTTGCTCGAATGATCGGCGCCAAAGAGATCCAACGTGACGCTGTAGTGGAAGTTGAGGTAACGCTGCAGCAAAGGCAGGTCAATCGCCTCTGCAGCGCGCACGCGGGAAGGGTCATCGCTGCCGAGTTGTTTCATGACTGCACAGGTTCGCTGTACCACACGCGAGACACCAGATTCACCAACAAACATGTGGTGGGCTTCTTCCGTCAACATGAACCGCGTGGTACGTGCGAGTGGATCGAAACTGCCTTCGGCAAGTGCTGACAGCTGGAATTTGCCGTCCCGATCGGTGAAATACGTGAACACGAAGAACGCGAGCCAGTCTGGCGTGCGTTCGTTGAAAGCACCGAGAATGCGTGGATTGTTGGTATCGCCGCTGTGGCGCTCGAGCATTGCATCGGCTTCTTCGCGGCCATCATGTCCGAAGTGTTTGTGCAGTAAATACACCATTGCCCGGAGGTGTCGACCTTCTTCGACGTTGACCTGAAAGAGATTGCGCAAGTCATAGAGGCTCGGTGCGGTGAGACCCAGATGGCGTTGTTGTTCAACACTTGCGGGCTCTGTATCTCCTTGGGTGACGATCAACCGCCTTAAGTTGGAGCGGTGTTCTCCAGACACGTCCTGCCACACCGGTTGACCTTTGTGATCACCAAAGCCGATTGTGCGACCTGCTTCTGCTGGGCGCATAAATATGCCCCAACGATAGTCGGGCATCTTCACGTAGTCGTAATGAGCCCAGCCGCTGGTTTCAACACTGACCGCAGTGCGCAGATAGACATCGTAGTCGAGGCTGCCTTCAGGCCCCATTTCACGCCACCAGGAGAGGAAGTTCGGTTGCCATCGTTCCAGTGCCCGTTGCAACGTACGGTCGCCGTTCAGATCAACGTTGTTCGGTATACGCTGGGTGTAGTCGATGATGGAGCGTGTCATCCGTCTGCCTGGTTCTGCGATTTGAATGATGCGACATAATGAACCACATCAACGCCGAAGGTCATCCGTGTGAGTGCAGCAGAGAAAAGGAGAGTCGAGCGCGGTTATTTGATGATCGAGTCTGTACGCATCGAATACGTGCGTATTCCAGCAGTAGAGACGGGGCATCCTGTATTGGTTTTACTGCACGAAGGATTGGGGTGTGCGGCGATGTGGCGAGATTTTCCAGCGCGGCTCGCATCGTTAACCGGTGCCGAAGTATTTGCCTATAGCCGGCCAGGTTACGGCGATTCCACGCCTGTTGAACTGCCGAGACCATCAACCTACATGCACCATGAAGGGAAGGTGGTATTGCCGCAGGTACTCGACGCCGCAGGCATTCGATGCTGTGTGTTGATCGGCCACAGCGATGGTGGGTCCATCGCGATTTTGCACGCCAGCGATCCTTCAGGCGCGCGTGCGCGTGGGCTGGTGTTGATCGCAGCGCATGTCTTTAATGAACCAGTGACGATGCAGAGCATTGCCGCAGCGAAGCGTGAATACGAACACAGCGACCTGCGCGCCAGGCTCTCGCGTTACCACGGTGCAAATGTAGATGTGGCGTTTCGTGGCTGGAATGACGTTTAGCTGACTGTTGGTTTTTGAGACTGGAACATCGAATCATGCCTGCCACACATCCATCAGCCCGTGCTGGTGATTCAAGGCGAAGAGGATGCCTATGGAACGCGCGCGCAGGTGGATGCGATTGCGCGTGGTGTTCCTGGTCCCATAGAAGTCGAGTTATGGCCCGAATGTGGTCACTCGCCGCACCGTGAAACGCCGGACCGCCTGCTAACACGAGTCAACCAATTTCTTGAAGAACGAACCTGATCAGGTCAACGTCGTCTTGGTGGTGTCACAGCGTTGACATCGATACAACGTCACCAGCTTTCCAGACTTCACGTCGAACTGTTTCTTAGGATCGATGGTCCACTTGTGATGGCCATGCCGACACAATGTCACCGCTTTCGCCTTTTCTTTGAGACGTTCTTTAGGGTTGGCTTTCTTGAATCGGATGACATCGCCCATGCACGCAGTCTAGCCACTTGAGCGGTCTTCTTCGATGCCTGTTCCGGTTCATTGACGTCGCGATTACACTCGCAAACCCTTTTGAAAAACCCTGCTTCAGATGACCACACTCGACTCAGCGCTTGAGAGTGCAAAGTACTGTTCGATCCGATCCTTTCGGCGTGATGGACGCAGTGTGGATACACCCGTGTGGTTTGCAGCCGGTGAGGGTCGTTATTACCTCTTCAGTGCGGGCGATGCGGGCAAGGTAAAACGAATTCGCAACAATGCACATATTGAAGTGGCGCCTTGTGATCTACGCGGCAACGTGCAGGGTGCGTGGTCTTCAGGCTCCGCGCGGGTCTTGAACGCGCAGGCCGATATCGACGCGGCGCTCGCAGCCCTGCATCGAAAGTATGGTCTCGTGATGTGGTTCTTCGATCTCGGCTCGCGTATTGGTGGCAAGTTTCACAAGCGCGCTTACGTGACGTTTGATCTGAGCACGTCATGAGCAACGAAGCACCCTCCCCTCGAACCCGCGTCAGGCGCAATCCCATTCGCGCCGAGTATGACCGCGACGTTATCAACGCAGTCCTCGACAGTGAGCAGATCTGTCACGTCGCTTGGGTCGAAGACGGTGAGCCGCGAATGGTGCCGACGCTGTATTTTCGTGAGGGATCAGAGATTTTTCTGCATGGCAATCGGCAGAGCGCAACGCTCAAGAAAGTGGGCGAAGGTGCGACAGCGTGTATTACCGTGACGCTGGTGGATGGTGTGGTCGTGGCGCGAAGCGGATTTCACTGTTCGATGAATTACCGTTCTGTGACGCTTTTTGGACGAGGGCGGACAGTCGAAGGAGAAGAGGAAAGACAACGTCTTGATCAGTTTGTAGAACGATTGATCCCGGGACATTTCGCTCGTGTTCGAGAACCCACGCCGCAGGAAATTGCCGCGACGACGGTGATCGCGATTCCTATCGATGAAGCTTCCGCCAAGATTCGTGGCGAGGGCTCTATCGATACCGATTCCGATCTTGATGCGGAAGTATGGGCCGGGATTATTCCACTCCGGACTGCGGTAGGTACTCCGATCGCGAACGCGGATTTGAAAGCAAACATCGCGCTTCCGGCTTACGTCGCGCAGTGGCAGCACGTAGATTCGCGGCAAGGAAGTCAACATGCCTAAACACATCGGCATTGGCATCGATTTCGGTACGACCAATTCCGTTGCTGCGATATTCGATGGTGAACGACTAACACTCGTTCAGCTTGAGCCTGGCGATCCCGTGATGCCTTCTGCGACCTATATCGACTCTGCGTTGCAGACGGATACTGGTAAACGCGCCATCGAGCGCTACATCCAGGACAACACGGGCCGTACAGTTGAACTCGTTCCAGAGGTGATCTCGGAGTCGAGCCAGTTCGTTGAACACAATGACGAAGAAAATCCTGCACCGGTAGAAACGGTGACGCAGCAGTTCTATGGCCAACCGTTAACCGACAGCGGATTGCCAGGACGTCTCTTTCGCGGCACCAAGCGATTGCTGGGTGATGAGCGTGTGCGTCGATTGCTCGTGTTCGATCATCCATTCCGGCTGGTTGCGCTGATAACACCTTTACTGTTGCGCATTCGCAAGGCAATTGAGGCGAAAACCGGAACGGTTGCTGCAGCGCATCTTGGTCATCCGGTTAACTTCGAAGGTCGAGACAACTTCAGGAATCAACTCGCGAAGTCGAGGCTTTCCGAAGCGTACCGCTATGCTGGCATCAATCAACAGAGCTTCTATCCGGAACCCATTGCAGCAGCGGTGAGTTATCTGCAAACGGGGCACTTCCGTGGCGAAACGTCGCTGACGGTGGACTTTGGCGGCGGTACTCTCGATCTGTGTGTGCTCCGTCGTCGAGGAGACGGTTTCGATGTCGTTGCCACCCACGGGATCGCACTCGGCGGTGACCACATCGACCAACGGATGTTTCGCGAACTACTCTTCCCGTTGCTCGGCAAGGGCGAAGTTTGGAAACGCCGAGGCATGGACCGCGAAATTGAAACCCGCTTTCCGTTTGAGGAATACGAGGACTTGTTGGTGAACTGGGCGGTGACCTACACCCTCAATCAAAACAAGTTCACTACGCCGGTGATGGACTACATCGCCCAAGGTGGTCCGGCATTGCAGAAGTTTAAACGCCTGCGGGAGATCATCAAACAGAACGCGAGTTATCTTGTGTTCCAGAAGCTGAAGGATCTCAAAGCGGCGCTGTCGGACGCGGAGTCCGCGGTGCTCGACATCCCGGAGCTGGATATTGAACTGACGCTCACCCGAGCAACCTTCGAAGCCATGATTGCCGACCAGCTCAAACAGGTGGAGCAAGTGGTTGATGAAACGGTTGAAAAGGCCGGCATCCGTTATGAAGATATCGATATCGTGCTGCGGACCGGCGGATCGAGTCTGATTCCCGCGGTGACGAAAATTCTCGAAGCCCGTTTCCCCGGACGTGTTGACTTGCACGATCCGTTCACGAGTGTGGCGGCGGGCCTGGCGATAGCCAATTTCAAAGGGCTTTCATTCAGCGCCTAGGTGGAGGTCGAGCTGTCATGATCGAGTCGTGTTTTCACAAGAGCGCACGTCACACCACTCACTATCTTGCGGCGGGCCCCAAAGACGGGCCGCTCATGATCTTTGTGCATGGTTGGCCTGAGCTTTCGATCAGTTGGCGACATCAGCTACCGGTCTTTGCTGGGCTCGGCTTCAGGGCTGTTGCGCCAGACATGCGTGGTTATGGTCAGTCGAGCATCTACCGAACCCATGACGCTTACGCGCAGAGAGAAGTCGTTAGAGACATGCTGAATCTCCTGGATGGGCTCGGTCGTGAGCGTGCCATCTGGGTCGGGCACGACTGGGGCAGTCCAACGGTATGGATCTTGGCGCGGCTTTATCCTGAACGAAGCAGAGCGGTTGCAAGCCTCTGTGTTCCGCCGTTTACGCTCGAACAAGGCCTCGACCACGTTCTTCGGTATGTTGATCGTAACGTTTACCCCGGAGACACTTTTCCCTACGGCCAGTGGGACTATATGAAGTTCTACGAAGAGAACTTTGCGCGCGCTACTGAGGTCTTCGATGCCGATCCGTTGAAGACTGCGAAGGTGCTCTTTCGCAAAGGTTCAGCGGACAGTGTTGGACAACCTTCCGGAACGTCGATGGTACGGTGCAACGGTGGCTGGTTTGGACCTGCGGACGTTGCGCCAGATTTTCCGCGCGATGACGATGTGGTGAGTGAGACCGATCTTGCGTCCTACGCGGAGGCGCTCAAACGCAACAGTTTTTTCGGACCTGATTCTTACTACATGAATCATCTGGCGAACACCGAGTTCACCAAAACGGCTGCAGATCGTCTCACGCTACCCGTGCTCTTCCTGCACGCACGTTTCGATGCGGTGTGCGAGACGATGATTTCTTCGTTGGCAAGCCCTATGCGTGAGCGGTGTTCTGATTTGGTCGAGCGCGTGATTGATTCTGGCCATTGGATGGCGCAGGAGAAGCCCGAAGAAGTTAACGCGGCGTTAGCGGACTGGCTGATGCACCGTGTGCCTGGCGTATGGCGTGACTTATTGCCGCCGAACCGCGGCTACGCACCGTAGGTCGCGATGGACTGGATCAGTTCGCCTTTGATTGTCGCAGCTGCCAATCCTCGTTAGGTTGTTGCACGAAATCCGGCGGTTCACCCTTGAGACGCGCGATAATGCCGGTGGTCATGTTGCCAAGCGCCACTTCAAGCGCTCGACCAATATCCACGGCGTTAAGGCTCGAATCTGGTGTCATGCGGCCTGCCCACCGAATGATGCAGTGGTTCGCATTGACGGGCGTGACGGTCGCAACCACGGTGTAATCCAGCATGCCGATGGGTTTTCCGGCGGTGAGTTCGTACGAGAACATCCGCTTGTCGTCATCAAATGCGACCAGCCGGTGCTGCACATAACCTTGAGTCGCAAGATGAATGTCGCGGATTGCACCGACCCCTGACCCCTTAACGACGATTGTGCTCTCATCACCACGAGGGACCCACGTGAGCACTCGGTCGAAGTGGCAAACTTCCTCCCACACGACGGCTGCGGGTAGGTCGACGCCTCGTTTGTGTTCAACTTCAATCATGTTGCGTGATCCGTTCGATGTGCATTCGCCGATTAAACTTCGGGTGGCCCAACCCATTTGGGATCGAGCGTTGTAAAAAAGGACTTCAGAATTCGGTAAGTCAGTCCCCACACGAAATGTCCACGTTCAAGCCGATAACCGTTGAAGACTGTCATTTGGCCAAGTACGGGTCGTTCTTCCATGTCGTGCAGTTGGTTGCGTACCATCGCCGTTAAGGGTGCCCACACGACTTCCGCAACTTCATGGTTCGGCGCGAAATGTGGATCGCCATGAATCTCGAAAATGTGAGGTGCAATCAACATATCAAGCACACGTCCGCGTGGCTGCGCGCGCTCGTGGTTGAGGGCACCGAGATACGTGAAAGGTGTGAGGTCGAGGCCGATTTCTTCGAGGGTTTCGCGCATGGCCGCCTCACGCAGGCCAGCATCTTCCGGGTCGCGGTGACCACCCGGAAAGGCCATGTGACCTGACCATGGATCACCCTCTTTTTTGGACCTTTCGATGAACAGCACCTGGGGCTGTCCCAGATGTTCACGCAACACAATGGCGACCGCAGCCTGTCGGGTCGTGGCGGCTGGGTTGATAAGCGTGGGTTGGTGACTGCGGAGTCGTTCACGAATATGGACTAGTTCGAACAAAAAGATGAACTCTGCAAGATCGTCGCCGGGGATGATAACAGCCGCTGCCAATCGCATCTTGATGGTGTTTTCCGTGCAGCCCGTGTCGTGTAGATTCTGTCTGCGGGCTGGCTTGGGAACTGGAACGCAATTGATTGGGGACGGAGCACCCTGATTCCAGGGCGAGAGGATCTAAGAAGGGGACGTGATCGATGTCGATATTTAAGTGTCTCCGCTCTTTGATGTTGTGGTGTAGCACCGTTGCCCTGCTGACGGCATGTGGCGGTGGTGGAGGCGGTGGGGGATCAGCGCCACCTCCGGCAGCCAACAACCCGCCTCCGGCGACAGGTTTTGATGCCGGCCAGTTTCAACCTTCCTCGCAGTTCAAAAACCTTTGTGCTGCGCCGCGTACAGGAACCTCGGATCGTTCTGGCACGGCCACGGACGAGAACAACTGGCTGCGTTCTTGGAGCAACGAGCTTTATCTCTGGTACAACGAGATACGCGACCAAAACCCGCGTAGTCACACGACGCCGGCTTACTTCGACTTGATGAAGAGCGACCAGTTGTCCGGTTCCGGCCGTGCCAAAGACCGATTTCACTTCACCTACACGACGGAGGAGTGGAACCGGCTGTCGAACTCAGGCATCTCGGCGGGCTACGGTGCGAAGCTCATCATCCTCTCTGGCAGTCCTCCGCGTGAGATCGTGGTTGCCTACGTCACTGCAGGCTCCGAAGCTGCCAATGCGGGCTTGGTGCGTGGAACTCGAATCCTCTCCGTCGACGGCGTGGATGTTGCCAGTGGCAGTGACGTCAATGCGCTGAACAACGGTTTGTTCCCTTCCGGAGCCGGCCAGCCGCACCGGTTCGAAGTCCGCGATCCGGGTACGCTCGTGGTTCGTAATATCAGCATGATCTCAGCCGATGTGACGCTGGATCCGGTCGATATCGTCAGCACCCTTCCGAACAACGGCGAACTGGTGGGGTACATTCACTTCAACGACCACAACCGTCCCTCTGAAACAAAACTCGTTAGTGCGTTTCGATCGCTGCGAGATCAGAGAGTGAACGACCTGGTTCTCGATTTGCGTTACAACGGAGGGGGTTTCCTCGACATCGCAAACGAAACCGCCTTCATGATTGCGGGTGCTGCTGCACAGGGCAGGATCTTTGAAGAGCTTCGGTTCAACAACAAACACACAACGACCAATCCGGTAACGGGTGAACGGCTTGAACCGGATCGTTTTCATGAAACCACCCAAGGGTTTTCGGCTTCGGCAGGTCAGGCGTTACCCACGCTTGGGCTGCGACGGGTGATCGTCCTGACCACGTCGCGCACGTGTTCGGCGAGTGAGTCGATCATCAATGGTCTGCGAGGGATCGGTATCGAAGTGGTGCAGATCGGTGGCAATACCTGTGGCAAACCGTATGGCTTCTACCCGACGGATAATTGCGGCACGACGTATTTCTCCATTCAGTTCCAAGGTGCAAATGCGCAGGGTTTTGGCGACTACACCGATGGATTTGGGCGCAACAGCGGCGCTGTCACGTTGCCGGGATGCAGTGCTTCAGACGATTTCTCCAGACCTCTCGGAGATCCTGCAGAGCGCCTGCTGAATGCGGCGCTGGTCTATCAGGATACGGGCAGCTGTCCGGTTGGGCTGCAAGCAGCGGAGGAGGAAGATGGTATCCAGTTCCGTCGCGAGGCCGTGCCTGAAGGCCAGGAACTGGTAGAGCCGTTCTTCCCGGGTGCAATACACTGATCGAAATTCTGCTCTAGGGAATCTCTGATTAACGTCTATTTCCGCCATAACTTCGTTGGTCGTCGCTCCAAAAAACCGCGGAACTACCGCATTTCCGCGATTTTTTTACGCTCCTCTCGCCTCGTTCTGACGAAAATATCCGATCAATCAGAGTTTCCTTGGGGAGAGCTGCGATTTCTGATGTGATCCGTTCCAACGCTCACCACTGTTTTGTCTGTGGTGAGCACAACCCCATCGGTTTACACGTCCACTTTCGACTTGAGGACGATGTCTGTCTCGCCGAATTCACCCCCGATGATCGCCATATGGGTTATCCCGGTGTGACCCACGGTGGGATTGTTTTTTCACTGCTTGATGACGTGATGGCGAACTGGTGGTTCCTCAAAGGCACGAACTGTTTCACTGCCAAAGCGGACGTGCGTTATCGCGAACAGCTCGCCATAGGTACGCCCGTGCGACTCGAGGGACGATGCGTGAAGCAGAAGGGACGGCTTGCGATCATTGAGGGTCGTGTTGTGCGTATTGCGGATGAGGTTGTTGTGGCCGAGAGTACCGGCCACTTCATGGCGTGGGAGAATTCCTAACGGGATTAATCTGTGGAATTTCCATCTGTGGGAGGGGCTCCCACAGAATTCGACCCAGCGAATCAGATCAACTTGCCGGATAGTGCCGCCCTAGCCACTCCAGCATCGCCGCATTGGTCTCGACAGGTCGCTCCTGCTGAATCCAATGGCCACACTCGAGTGTCAGGGTTTCAAGGTTTGCAACGACGTCACCTAGCGTGTCCGATTTACGCACCATGTCGTGTGCGCCATAGATCATGAGGGAGGGCTGCTTCACCTTTTCCGGGACACGCCCAAGGATCTCCCAGTTCCGAGCAAAGTTGCGGTACCAATTAATGCCGGGTGTAAACGTATTGCGTTCGAAACCCTTCACGAAGACATCGAGTTCGTCTTCGCTCATCAAAAGTTCACCTGGCATATCGGTGCATGTCGCGATGCTGATCATCGCCATGCCCGGTTCCAGCGTGGGCGCGGGATGCTTCCATTTATTGGTGCGATAGAGGTTACGCAGGAATTGCCGCGTGTTTTTGCCGAATGCCGCATCAGCAACACCAGGCTGACGATTGAAGTGCACGATGTAGAAATCACCGCCTAACGCTTTCTCCCAAACACTGACCCAGTCCATCGGATAACGCTGCAGATAAGGCACACTCAAGTTGATGACGACTTCCACACGATCGGGATGCAGGACACTCATCGCCCACACCACGATCGCACCCCAGTCGTGACCGACAAACGCCGCTTTTTCATAACCGTAGTGATCGAGTAGTCCGACTAAGTCACCACACAAGTGTTCTATGTCGTAATCGGTGACGTCTTTCGGCGCAGTGCTTTGGCCGTAACCGCGCTGATTTGGAACGATGACGTGATAACCCGCTTTCGCGAGTGGCTCGATCTGGTGGCGCCAGGAATAGGCGTGTTCCGGCCAACCATGACAGAGCACGACCGGTTTACCGCTACCTGCGGAGAACACTTCGAGTTCGACGCCGTTGGTGGGAATGAATGCGGGTGAGGGAAAACTCATGTTGGGTTCCGTTTTGGCTTACAGCCGGATCATACGTGACTGGCAAAGTGTGGCGGCACGGTCGCGATCGAATTTCTCCTGGATGATGAGAAAGTAAGCGCTCTAATCAATTGAGGAGAACACCGTGCGTGAACTGGAACCGGTTGAGTTCGACAAGATTGCAGGAGGCTTCCTCCTGTTGACCGGATATGCGCCCCCGCCAAAGTTGCAGGTTCAGGCTGAGAGTTGGCGGCCGCAGGTTGCACCGAGTCCGTTTGTAGGTTCGACGATGTTCGGCGCCTTCGTTTCTCGGTACACAACCACTCCTGTAAATCCATGGATCATCTGAGTTAACCGCAGTCACCCCGCCGATCTAACCGGCGCGCCGGTTGTACGCTTCCCCGGCTTGCCTTCACAATCCCTGGCACTACTACAACGTACCGGGGAGAGAGCGATGCCGGCATTTGATCGTGACAAGCTGACGCACTACATCAAGCTGGTTGGTGGCTCAGTCGCCGCCGGCTTCAACTGCGCTATCAGCGCGGTGGGCGACAAGCTGGGCCTCTACAAAGTCCTGGTCGAACACGGCCCGCTCAACAGCGATGAGATGGCGGATAAAACCGGCCTCTCTGAACGATGGTTGCGTGAGTGGCTTCGTCATCAACGCGCGGTGGGTCATATCGACTGGGATGCGTCGTCCGACCGTTTCTCGATTTGTGCAGAAGCAGCGATGGTGCTCGCGAACCCACAAAGCCCGGCGTTTCTGGCCGGTGGTTTCGATGCGGTGCTCGCCGCCGCACCTGCAGTTCCCAAAGTCGCCGAAGCCTTCCGTACGGGGCGCGGAATGTCCTACGACGATCATGGTGCCAGCTGCGCATGTGGTATCGAACGCCTCTCTGCCTACAGCAAAAAAACCGCACTTGTTAAAGACGTGCTGCCGCTGATCGGCGGGCTCGGTGAACAACTCTCAAAAGGGGCGCGTGTTGCTGACGTTGGATGTGGTGGCGCACTCTCCACCCTCGCGATGGCAAAGGCATTTCCTGCATCAGAGTTTGTCGGCTACGAAATCTCCGAACATGCGCTGGCGCGTGCCAGAACCAACCTGGCGGAGAGTGGTTTGAAGAACGTGCGTTTCGCCAACGCGGCAGAAGAGGCGCTGCCGGGGCAAGCAACCTATGACTTCGTGACGACATTCGATGTGATTCACGATACGCCCTATCCCGATCAGCTGATTCGTTCCATTCGAGGGTCCTTGAAGAACGATGGCCTCTGGCTCTGCGAAGACATTCGCAGCTACCCCACGTTCCAGGAGAACCTCGACAAACAGCCGCTTGCAGCGATGCTCTATGGCTTCTCCATTCTGGTGTGCATGTCTTCAGGTCTTTCAGCACCCGGCGGTGCCGGGCTCGGCACGCTAGGATTCTCCGAACCGGTTGCCCGTGAAATGACAGCAACAGGCGGATTTACCCGCTTCGAACGGCTGGACTACGACAACCCGTTCAACAGTTATTATCTGGTGCGTCCGTAACCTACCTCGGTGAGCTGCCGAAGGAGCACCGTATGCGAGAAAACGATACCCACAGTCTGGCCGTCGGTTATGTTTTGTGGATCTTCGGATTTCTGGGTTCCCATCGGTTCTACTTCGGCAAACCCATCAGCAGCACGATTTATTTTTTCACGCTCGGGCTGCTGTTCATCGGATGGATCATCGACCTCTTCCTGATGCCGAAACTCAAGGCTGAAGCCGAGCGTCGTTATACGCCCGGTGAGAAGAACTACACGCTGGGATGGGTATTTCTGGTGTTCCTCGGCGTGTTTGGCATTCACCGGTTTTATCTGGGGAAGATCTGGACGGGGCTCCTGTACCTCGTGACCGGAGGTTTGCTCTTGCTTGGTGTCCTCTACGACTTCTGGACGCTGAATGGCCAGATCAGTGAGAAGAACCGGGAGTCGTCAGTGCGTTGACGATCCAGCATGGGTGATCGTTTTCTGAGCGATCTGGCGAAGTTCGGGTGATTCTATGGAATCGGCCCACTCGATCGCTTTGCCCCGATCTTTCTGGGCGGCGATCAGCGCGATACGCTCGACAAGTCTTGGTGCTTCCACAAGATCATCGTTGCCAATGACCCAGTCTCCCGCTTCACTCGGTGACGAGAATCCCCATCCGTAAATCACTTCTTCGATGCTTCTGCTTCGAAGTTCTCCTTTCAACGAAAGCGCCGTATCCATGGCTTTTTCAGGGTTTTGGCTGGCGTAATTCCGGAGCGTAACTGGCAGTAATTTTTCGAAAGGTCCGGTGCCGCTGTCCACCAGCCAAGAGACGGCCTTTTCGACGTCACTGGCAGGGAGTCCTCCGGACTCGAACTTGTTGAGCAGCAGATCTCGTTGTTCATCGGGTAGTGTCGTCAATGCGGGTACCGCGTTGTCAAAATCGCTCATCAACCAGACGCTGACAAACGCCTGTAATCGGCCAACGCCTGGACCTTCTTCAACCGGCTGCGCGGTCAGCGCGTGCAAGATCGCCTCCGGATTGTTTTTTACCGAACGCATGGACCATATGCCCAGGCTATTGTCGTACTCACTGTTGTTGTGTTGCGCAAGTGCCTCCTGCAGGGCGACCCAAGCCACTGGATCGTCAACAGGCGCAGTTTCCAGGATACCCATCGTTGCAATCTGACGCTTCGATTCGGGCAGAGATTCGAACGCGATCAGTGACGCAGGTAGATCTGATTTTCCAGGGCGAGCGAAGATGATGTGCGTGACACCGAAATCAGGTTCCTCGGTTTCCCTGACGAGTTGCAATGCAGCTGCCGCATCGAGATCCGCCAGTCGGGAGGCAGCGACGGACATCATGAAGTAGTCCGGATTTTCTTCACGTTGCGATTCTCTGATCCACGTCAGCAATTCGGCAGTCTCCGCCGAAGCGATCCAATGCATGCTCGCCACATTTCGGTCGATCAGCTCAGTAGCAGGAACGGAAAGTACATCCAGTCGCTTTGCCACCTTGGGCAGGTCTGCGGACATTACGTTCTCCGATCGTCGTTCAGGATCAAAAGAACTGATTCTTGTGTATGCGGTGGTGCGGTGAGATGCCTGACGGCCATCCTGAGCTTCTGAGCCCTCCGCTTGTAAGGCCGGCATCGTCGTGAGCGCGGCTTGGAACGGGACGTCACCCATCCAATGCGAAGCCCCCCAGCCAGCTGCGAAACAAATCAGAGCGAACAAGCCAGACTTCCAGCCGAATGCCATCGGACCCCCTGTCCGCCACTCAGAGCAGTACTCGAATGTTGATCGCTTGAAATCCCGGAGTTCAGGGTTACGCTGCGCACATGACCTCACCGAATCAAGAAGACCTGATGCTCGCCACGCTTTCCCGGCAAAACTTGCTACTGGGTGCGAGTACCGCAACGCTTGCCGCATCTGCACCCTTGTTTTTGGCGCCGAAAGCCCAGGCTGCGCCCCATGAGCAGCTTGTAAGGGACTTCCTGCGCGTACTTTCCCCCGCACAGCGTGATGCGATTTTCCTCCCGTGAGACGATCCATCGAGACAGCTGGTCAACACTATCGCCATTCGCAAGGCGCCTCATATCGGTACCGTACTCAATGCCGAACAGATGCCTCATGCCTGGCGATTGTGGGCATCGATGCAATCGGAAAGCGGACGCGCTCGTCTGGTTCAGCCGTTGAAGGCCGAGGCGGCTGGGTTGGATGGTTGTGTGCTCACGATCTACGGAGAACCCGAACGTGGGCCGTGCCAGTCGGTGATCAGCGGCTGCCATCTCGATTTGCGTGCTGGAACCCAGGCGAATGGCAGCTTTGGGGATGGCATCGCCTGGGGGCATCAGATCGGCAATCACGAGCTGCGTGTTCCTGGCAATGTTTGGGCGCATCACAGTGATGCGCTGAATCGGTTGGCCGCTATGTTGCGGCCGGAGCAGCTGTCGACAGCGATTTGTGCTGAACCACCCAATGAGCTTCTGCTGCAGGTGCAGTCGAAAGGCGGGCGGTTTGAAGGTTTGTCTGCCAAAGCGATGGACGAAGCACAGCGTGCGTCGTTGTGCGAACTCATCACGACCGTCGTCAGCGCGTTTATGCCTGAATACGCCGCGAAAGCGATGGATGACATCGCCGCCAACGGCGGATTCGAGGATGTCCATGTCGCGTTGTATCGCGACTACGGTTTTTACGCCGATGGTGCGCGATTTGCTGATTCGACCCCGAGAGGCAACGAACGACCTTATTTCCAGGTGTGGCGGGTCGAAGGCCCGGGGCTCGTCTTGCACTTCCAGGGTTGGCTACACGTGCATGCATATCTGCGATTGACACGTGATCCCCTGCGTCAACACGTTGGGGAGACCCTGGCTGAAGCGCATCAGCAGGTTGAAGGCGCGTCTGTTCGCAGTTTTATGGAGCCGGCGATGAGCGTAGTTTTTGATGCAGACGCCGCCTTGATGCCAGGGCCGTTACCGGCGCGAATTGTCCCGGGGCCAGTCACCACAGGAACGATGTTCACTTTTGATCCTTTTGCCAATCATCTGGTTGCGGCACAGATACGTGGCGATCAACTCGGCGAGATGATCAGGCAACGCCTTGGCAAGATCGATCCGGCGAGGACTTATCGCATCGCCACCATCGACTATGCGCTCGAAGAATATCGGGCTGATCTTGGACAAGTTGAACGTGTTGAGTCCTCGGATCAGCTGCTCCGTTATGCATTGATCGAACATGTTCGTGCCGATGGGCTGCGTTCACTGACCAGCTGACGTTACGTCGCAGACTGAATCGTCCCCACAGCAAAACTGGCAAACAGAAAGTCTCCGGCTGCGATCAAGACCGCGGTGATGCGCGCGATGTAACTTTGCCAGCCCACCAAACGAGATCCGTACCACCACATCCACACCGGTGTACCCACCAGGGCAAGCGGGAAGTTGAGACCAAGCCATAACCACCGATCAGCCAGCGTTGCACTGCATCGACGGTGACGACGATGACGCCACCTGCGAAAGCCAGCATGAGATCCCGTTGCAAACCGTTGAGACGCGTCAGACGTGCTTCGGCAAGTGGTACCCACCAGCTGACGAAGGCGACCGGGCCAATCAGTCCTGCACCAAGTCCCAGACCCAATGCAGGCCATCGATCAAGTGAACGGAAAACGACAATCGCTGTTGTGATGAGCAGTGCGGTTGTGGCGAACCACACCGTCGCGTGGCTTGTGTCGCCTGCTGCAAGCCATGTCAGTGTTCGGCCGAGATTGGGTTCAACCTTCACCTGTGATGCGAGGTAGATGCCGAGACCCGCGAGTGCCAGACCAGCGAGGATGGCGAATGTGTTGTGTGGTGGAACCAAACACGCCAACGCACCCCCGACTACCGCACCCAGCACCAGGCCACCTGCTGCGCCGATCTCACCAAGGTTCAGGAACCCTGCCACACATCCGGCAATGGCACCGGTCGACACGGCGAGAAAGGTGAAAGGAGAAGTGATGTGTTTATCGAACCTCGCGCCAGCAAGCGCGAGCAAGGCGCCTCCGCTGAAGCCAAGCAGCCAACGTGGGAAGTTGGCGTCGAACGTAAAGGCTGCGGTTTCTCCCGCAGGCAAACGAAACTGCAGGCTCGTCGCGAAAATCAAAACCAAAAGGCCGACGAGGCTCCACAGCACCGTTCGCCAAAGTTGAGGGGTGGCTGCAGTCATCGGAAGTTTCCGAAGGGCGGTAGCGCAGCTTATCGCCGTCACAACACCTTGTGTACCCGATCCGATGCGTCCGATACCGCCACACCCACTGGTACACTGCCGTCCCTCTGCCTTACATCACTGAAGGAGTGGCCGTGGCCACGGACTCTGCATCACCTCACAAGTCGCCAGCTGGTTTCGGTTTCGACACGTTGTCCGTTCACGCCGGACAAGCCCCTGATCCGACGACAGGCGCTCGCGCTACACCGATCTATCAGAGCGCTTCCTTCGTCTTCACCGATGCGGATCAGGCGGTGGGCCTTTTCAATATTGAGCGGGCGGGACATGTGTATTCGAGGCTGTCGAATCCAACAAACGCGGTGCTTGAAGAACGCATCGCCGCACTCGACGGAGGTGTCGGCGCTATAGCAGCCGCGAGTGGCCAGGCAGCGATGCATCTCGCAATCGCTACGCTTTGCAGTGCAGGTGATCACATCGTTGCCTCCCGCTCGATTTACGGTGGCACACACAACCTGCTCGAATACACGCTGCCACGTTTTGGTATCAACACCACCTTTGTTGACCCGAGGAACGTGGACGCCTTTGTTAACGCCATCCATCCGGAAACGAAACTGGTGTTTGGTGAGATCTTGGGTAACCCGGGCCTTGAAGTCCTTGATGTGCCCCGACTCGCTGCAGCGGTGCATGCCAAAGGTCTGCCGCTCCTCATCGACGCAACGTTTGCGACGCCCTTTCTGTTCAAGCCCCTCGATCATGGCGCCGATCTCGTGGTGCATTCCGCAACGAAGTTCCTGAGTGGTCACGGTGTGGTGATTGGTGGATTGCTCGTGGATGGCGGAACGTTTGACTGGGAACGACAGGATCGTTTCCCGACACTCACGAAGCCTTATGCCGGCTTTCACGATCTGGTTTTCGCAGAAGAGTTCGGCCCCTCTGCGCTCCTGATGCGCGCGCGCAAAGAAGGGATGCGTGACTTCGGCGCGTGTATGGCACCGATGACGGCGTTCCAGATTCTTCAGGGAATCGAAACGCTACCGCTGCGTATGGCGCGGCACGTCGAGAATGCACAGTCTGTCGCGGAGTTTCTCGCGAAGAGTTCGGTCGTGGAATCGGTGAACTATCCTGGCCTCAAGACACACCCCGATCATGAGCTCGCAGCGAGACTTCTGCCACGTGGAGCCGGTGCAGTGCTCAGCTTCGAGATTCGAGGAGGTCGCGCTGCGGGGCGTCTCTTCATCGAACGGCTCGAACTCTTCAGCCATCTCGCCAACGTCGGTGATGCGAAATCACTGGTGATTCACCCGGCGAGCACCACGCATCACCGTATGGACGCCAACGCGCTACGTGCTGCGGGCATCGGTGAAGGTCTGGTTCGACTTTCCATCGGGCTCGAAGATCCACGTGATCTCATTGAAGATCTTGGACGCGCACTTCGTGCCGTTGAAAAAGCGGGAGCGAAATAACATGCGGACACACGTGGACGGGCACGAAGTCTTTGTGGGTCAAGGCAGTGGTCATGGCGATGGCACCGCGATCCTGATGTTGCACGGTGCGGGTATGGACCACACCGTGTGGACACTGCCCGCGCGCTACTTCGCACGCCATGGTTTTCAGGTCATTGCGCCGGATCTACCGGCACATGGTCGCTCCGGTGGCGAAGCGCTTGATTCCATTCCGGCGCTCGCAGCGTGGAGTTGGCGTTTGCTGGATGCGCTGAAGGTGGAGAAAGCTGTTTTGTTTGGCCACAGCATGGGATCACTGATCGCGAGTGCCATGGCGTCATTACACCCCGACAGAACGCTCGCACTTGGATTGCTCGGCACCTCCGAACCCATGCGTGTGTCCGACCCCTTGTTGAACGCAGCCGGTGACAATCATCCTGCGGCGTTCGACATGGCCAATACCTGGAGCCACAGTTTGCGTGGACGACTCGGTGGCAATCCACAGCCTGGCACATGGTTGATGGCGTCGGGCCGCCGATTGCTCGACCGCAATCGCCCGGGGGTCTATGCCGCAGACTTTAACGCATGTAACCGGTTTGACCCCTCGACAATCCAGACGCCCCTCAGTTGCCCTGTGCTTGTGATTGCCGGCGAATCGGATCAGATGACACCGGTTAAAGCAGGGCTGGGTGTTGCCAAGCGATTCAGCCATTCCACGGTGGTGAAACTGCCAGGATGTGGACACTCGATGTTGGGCGAAAAACCCAATGAGGTGCTCGATGCGATGCGGGGGTTGGTGAGCGCAGTCACCTCTACATAGATCTGCAGGGACCGGAACGCGGGTAAAGCATGTTCTCAGCGGGTCTCCGGAGTCACGGGGATGGCGTAATGCATCAGCGAAGCCGGCGAGTTCGCCTGGAATTCCGGTCCGTAGTACTCGATGTCTGCCGCCCAGGTATGTCTGAGACCGGTTCCCGCCAGCCAACTTGAATAGATGTAGTTGACGGTTCGGTCGAGATTGTCGACTTCACCGTGGTGGGTGAACCTCGCATAACGTGTGGCTGGCAACGTCATTTGGGTCATGCCTGCAGGTACGTGCTGAAAGTCCGGAACCTCAGTAACCGCGAAATACTCCAGTTCGTCGCTGTTGGCCGGCGTCTGCCGGATGATCCCGTAACAGAGGTTGCCGACCTGTTCCTGAACTTCGTCCAGCCTCGCGAGAAATTTGTCCCACAATCCTGGCAACTTTTGCGCGAGATTGTTCTTCTCTGAATCAACGCCGAAATACTGCGTCCGTAGCCCGATCAGCTTCATCTCCGGTCGATCGAAAATCTCTGGCTGCAGCGAGATGTTGTGATTGATGTGACGCAGGTACTCCGAATCAAACCTGACCTTGCGCAGAAAGGGGAAGGCCTGGTGATGTCGTCGATAGGACGCCGGCGTTACACCGAAGGCCTTGTTGAACGCTCGGGTAAAACTCTCCTGACTTTCAAAGCCACTCGCCAACGCGATATCGATGATCCGCGCATTTGTCGAAGCCAGTTTGTCGAGTGCGTTGGCGAGTCGCCGCGAACGGATATACGTCTTCAGCGTCTCGTTGGTCAGCGCCTTGAACATACGCTGGAAGTGCCATTGGCTGATACCTGCATCACGCGCGATTTCAGCGGCGTCGATCTCGGTATCGAGTCGATCCTCAATCAGGTCGATGCCTTTCTGAATTTGCGCCAGGAAGTTCATGTTGATCAGTGTCTGTCTGCATGCATTGAGCTATGACGCCTGTGTTTCGAAGAAGCCGGTCATCGAGACCAACAAGCCTGAGCTGTTGTACTCCCCGTAGCTGATGCCTTCACTCAGCGCGGCGTAGTGCTTCCGCGGTCTGCAACACCATGGTCCTTGCCTGTTCGGTAGGCATCAGGAGTTTCACCAGCTGACGCTGCATCAATGGCAAGTCGATGAGCCTCTTGCCAAATGCCTGACGATGACGAGCCACAAAGAGCACATCTGTGGTCGCCCGACGCATGAGTCCGGCAGCACGCATGCCATTGGACAGACGTGAGTTGTTGATTATGTCGGCCATCATGTTAAAGCCGCGCCCGGGCTGACCGATGAGGTAAGCGGTTGCACCTTCGAAACGTATCTCGCCACTCGCCATGGAGCGTGTGCCGAGTTTTTCTTTGAGACGGATGATGCGGTAGCGGTTATCGATGCCGCTCTCGTAGCGTCGTGGCAGCAGAAACAAGGAAATGCCCGACATACCCGAGGGTGCGCCATCGATTCGTGCGAGCACCATGGCGAGGTCAGCGTCGGGATTCGAGCAGAACCACTTGTCGCCGTGCAGGCGATAGCTGCCGTCAGCTCGAGGTTCTGCACGAACGCTGGTTGCTGAAACGTCGGACCCGGTCCCTTGTTCGGTCATGAACATGGCGCCTCGCCAGAGCTCATCAAAATCCTGGGTGGTGAGCGCCGGCATGTATCGTTTGATCAATGCCGAACTGCCGAACTTGCGCAGCGTACGGATTAACGAATCCGTCATGGAAAGTGGACAACACAGCCCAAACTCCGCCTGCACAAAGAGATAGGTCAACGCGTACTTCACCAGAGGCGGCATCACGTCCGGCCAGTCCAGCACGCCTGGCCGATGTGACATCGCCGCGAGGCCATACTCGGAAAAGGCGATGCGTTCCATCTCCACATAAGCGAGATGTTTGTTGATCTGCTACTGATCAATGCCTGTCCGGGCGCGATGTTCGAGCGCTGGCGGGTTCTTGTCCGCGATCAGTGCGAGCTGATCGAGCACACCTCCAGCAAGTTCACCCATCCGTTCGAGATGTGGTTCCAGGTGCGCGAACAGGGGGCCCGGCAGATAGAGCTTGAGCAGCCGGCCAAAGAGGGGATCGGTGGTGTAGAGGTTGTCACCGTGCCGATCCGGGACAGGATGTTCACCCGCGTGTTCAGGCATGTCGAAACGTTTCCTTCACCAGAGATTCACTCAGCGACCAGAGTCCTTCAGCACGATCAGGATCAAGGGCATAGGCGCGCACGCCCGAACGGGTCATGGGATCGTTGGTCACTTCAGCAACATGGCAGTCTTCACAGAATCGACCACCGACCTCATCAGCCGTCGCGCGAAAACCTGACCACACGGACGTGGCAGCACCTTGTGGAACCGTCTTGAAGACAAGGGCTGATGTCGTGCCGGCACCACTGGTGATCCGCGCGATCATTTCCGGCGTCATGTGCCGTCCAAGTTCGGTCTGAATCACGCCGGGATGTACCGCATTAACTCGAATACCACGGGATTTCAGCCTTCGATCCAGCGCGACAGAAAAAAGAATGTTGGCCGTCTTGCTCCGGCCGTAACCCACAAAGGGGTCGTAGGACGACTTCTGGAAAAACGGGTCATCAAGATCAACGTCGGCAAATCGATGTCCGGCAGAGGAGAGATTCACCACGCGGCCGCCTGAACGCAGCAACGGAGCCAGCCGATTGATCAGCACAAAGTGGCCGAGGTGATTGGTCCCGAATTGAGTTTCGAAGCCGTCTGCGGTTTTGCCTTCAGGACAGGCCATCACACCTGCGTTGGCAATGATCGCGTCGAGTGGGTTGTTGGCAGCGAGAAGCTGATCACTGCAGCGGCGCAAACTGCGTAGATCTGCAAGATCCCCTTGAACCATTTCAAAGGATCCACCGTTCGCCTTTGCCGTGACGGTGACATTCGCCGTTGCTCGTTTTCCTTTGTTGATATCACGCACCAGGCCGACGACGTCGGCGCCGTGTGCTGCGAGCGCGCGACAGGTCTCCACACCAAGCCCAGCAGATGCACCGGTGACGAGAATACGTCTTCCGTGGAGATCAACACCGTCGAGAACTTCGTCCGTGGTAGATGTTGCGTCGAAGGACTGTGCCATAGAACCTCTCTTGTGAATGTCAGCTGATGCCGAGCCGCTTGAGCTGCTCGTCAGGCGCGTGAATCGATTTGAGCGCGGCCTGCAGACACTCGATCATGCGCGCTTCCTGTGCATCGCCACACCGGTTTTCTCCCTCATCCGGATCATTGTTCAAGTCATAGAGGTGGTGCTGGTTCGGTTTGTGGCCAAGTGCCCAGAAGGGGAGGGGATCACCCGCTGCAAACGGTTGACGGATAACGGGTACCTCAGAGCCAGGCATGAAATCCAGGAAGGCGCGACGATCTGGTTTCGGCAGTTCGAAGGTATGTTCTGGAACGATCGGCATCGTCGACCAACGATTTGACCACATGGACAGCGGCATGTTGTCGGCACTCGCTGGTCCATGGGCGTACTTGTGACGACCGTCGTGGATGTGAACCCATTTCCCCCACACACCAGCTAACGCCCATTCACGGACTTGTGTTTGTTCCTTTGTCAGCAGTGGCAACAAGGATTTACCGTGATTGACGTGTTTTGGCGCAAGGCCAAAAAGCGCGTAGAGCGTTGCGTTGATGTCCACATTGGTGGTGAGTGCGTGGGTTCGTCCCGGTGTTGCGCCGGGCATCCGGATCATGAGTGGTGTATGGCCAAGCGCTTCAAAATGTGGCACGCCGGGTTTACCAAAAATGTCCCGTTCACCGAGGTAGTGGCCATGATCTGTACAGACGATCACCGTCGTGTTGTCGGTGAGACCATTGCGATCAATGGAATCGAGCAGTCGACCAAACCAGTGATCGATCATCGAGAGCTTGCTGCCGTAGTTGGCCCTGATGTGTCGCGCCTGGCGTTCACTCAGGATGCCACGTTCGACAGTCCCGACACTGTAAGGTGGCCAGATGATGAGCTCGTCGGTCCAGTCGGGGTCGTATTTGTTCGCCCATGGATCCGGTGTGTCGAAGGGTTCGTGGGGATCGAACTCATCGATGAACAACATGAATTGTTTGTGTGCGTTGGCGTTGTGGTCGAGCCACGTCGCCGCCGTGTGCATGGTGCGGGGTCCGGGGAAATCCATCTCGTCACGAAACCAGGAGCGGTTGTCATGGTAGTACTGACCGCGTGACGCCTGCGCAGGCAGAGCAGGTGCACCGGCCCAACTCGGATCAGCACGGGTTTTCCACGGATCGTTCTCGTGGCCGCGCAGATATTCCCAACCCCGAAACTCGGTGTGGTAATTCTCGCCACCCACTTCGAAGAGGTGCGGGTGATCAGAAACCAACATCGTTGTCACACCCGCTTTGCGCAGCGGCACTGTGATGGCTTCTTCCCACAGTTCGATGGAGCCCCACGGCCGCCATAGAAAATCCAGAGCGCCGACGAGGATGTCGTGACGTGCGGGCATACACGGCAGCGACCCCACGAAGTGATTATCGAAACACATCGCCGAACGTGCGAACCGGTCGAGGTTTGGCGTTTCGAATTCCGTGCCACCGAAAGCGCCGATCAGGTGTCGGTTCAGGCTGTCGAGCAGCACGACTATGGCGTTGGCAGGTTCGGTCGCTGGAGTTTGCATCGGCGAGGTACTTCTGGATCGGGCCGTCGACGTTAAACCATCGAGAGACCTATCCGCTACATGTGCCTGAAGAGATGGGCGTAAGCCTCGCTGGTACGCAGTTCTTCCTTGCGGCCCCGAATTTTCAACACATAACGACCACGCAGATCACGTTTGGCCTCATCGATAGCACGCGCATTGACGATGGCACTGCGGTGGACGCGCCAGAAGTGCTCCGGATCGAGCTGGTCTTCGAGTTCCTTGATGGACAGTCGCACCACCTGCTCCCGGTCTGCGGTGACCACCGTGGTGTATTTGCTGTCGCTCTGGAAATAGAGCACTTCGTCAATGGAGACGAGCCGCGTGGTTTCACCATGACCGACACGCAACCATTGCAATCGTTGTGGCGGGGGCTGCTTGTGCGCTACGAGTTGATCGAGCAATGTCGCAAGATTCTGATGAGCAGGTGGCGGCAGACTACGCAGTCGCTGTACACACGATTGCAGTCGTTCGTCATCCACGGGTTTGAGCAGATAGTCCGTGGCTGACGTGGTTAAGGCGTCTACCGCATATTGGTCGTAGGCGGTGACGAACACGACCCGTGTTCCGGGTGGCACGGAGCGTGCGACTTCGAGACCCGTCAGACCCGGCATGCGGATATCGAGAAACGCGATGTCGGGTGTGGTGCGCGCGATGAGTGCCAGAGCTTCGACGCCGTTGAAGGCCACACCTGCGATTTCGAGTTCTGGCCAGAGCTACTCGAGACGTGATTGCAGGTGACCTGCGAGAAGCACTTCGTCATCAGCGATGATCGCAGTGGTCATGCCTTTGGCTCTGGCAGCTTCAATTCTGCGGTGACACCACCGCCGGGGTTTTCGAAGAGGTTCAGTTCTGCCTGATTGCCGTAGAGCTCGGCCAATTGTTCTCTCACGTTGCGTAGTCCAACACCGTTGCCCTGTTGCGTCCAACCAAAACCGCGTCCCGTGTCCGCGACACGAATCAGAACGAAATCACCCATGGATCGTGCATCGACGTCAATACGGCCACCTTCGAGTTTGGGATCGAGACCGTGTACCAAGGCGTTTTCCACGAGCGGCTGCAACAACAATGGTGGAAGAGCAAACGAGCGGAGTGATTCCGGGACGTCGATGTAAATCTGCAAGCGTTCACCCATACGTACCTTCTGGATATTGAGGCACGCCGTCACGATATCGAGCTCTTCAGCGAGGCTGGCGACTCTCCGCGAGTCCGCCGGAGGGATGCCCGCAGCAGACGAGAGAGGTTCTGGAGCATCGACTCGGCCGCATCGGCATTGGTATGAATGAGGCTCTGGACATTGCTTAAGGTGTTGAACAAGAAGTGAGGTTCAATCTGGGCTTGTAGCAGTCGCAACTCTGTTTCTAGCAGTCGTCGTTCTTACGCGAGACGGCTGGTTTCCGCTTCTGCCAGTTGTGTCTGTGCCTTCAGCAGTTGTTCCCGGGTGCTGAAGATCAGAAAGCCAACAATGCCGAAGAAAACACCAGCGATGAGACTTGAATAATCACTCGAGAAGAAGAACCACGGATCACGCAGGATGATGAGACCGGCGATGATCAACCCGACGCCGAGGCCGACCATGGATATGATGATTGGCCCGAGATACCACGACTCCCACGTGTTCAGCCGGTCTGACAAGAGCACGAAGGCCGTATTGATCGATAACCCGATACACAAAGAGATGATGAGCGAGGCGTTGAACGAGTATGACATGCCCATGAGCGAGAGCAGTACCGCGATGGCAAAGCAGAAGGTTGCTGTTAGTAGATAGCCGGCTGCAACCTGTTTCCACTGCTTGGTTCCTGAATAGACCATCAGCTGGCGACAAAGCGTCCGTGTAACCCGAGGGGCAGCGCGTACGGTAACGTCGCGGTGGCAACGGGGCCGGCGTCGATGGCACAAACGTCAAAAACGTTCAGCAGCATGCGATCCGCGCGGGTATCGAGAGCGCTACCGACTACTCAACCATCTTCTTCTGGCGCGCTTCCGGGCGCTGCGACGAACAAGTGCTCTTCTGGCATCACATGATCCGCGTATCGGAACGTAGTGAGGCGATCCCCTCCATCTTCCCAAACGGCGACGCCGTTCAGCAGTGGATGAGGAGCGGGTTGGTCCATAGACGCACAGAGAAACACCAGGCGCCGATTTCGCAATGTACTGATGCGTGGATCAATCACCGGAAACTCACTGTCGAACCCTGGCCCGAACATCGGTACTTCGTTGGCAGTGCCTCGCGCGAGGTCAATGCAGTAGCGATAGTGGTGGCTGGCGCTGGACTTGCCACGTTGACCACGCATCACTTCACGAAAGCTGTCGATCATCGAGAGGGGATCCGGCGCACGTGCCGCATCGAAGTGAATGACGTCACCGTCTTCCCAACCATTGCCATAGTGGAACACCCACTGCGCGGGCAACTCGAACCAGCGCACTTTTGAGAAGTCGTTCTTGTTGACCACCATCACGCGAGTGGGTTGATCCGGTTCCCAGATGTGACCGTCCAGGAAGTTGGTCATTCCACCTTTCGGTTTGAAGTGAAAGGGTGGCAGCAGTATCACGAGGTGTTTTGCAGTGACGATGAAATCGTGGGGCATGGTCATCGGCGAAACCGGTACTGCGCCCATCTTGACCAGTTTTCCAGAAGCGTCGATGTGCCAAAGCGCGATCAACCCGGCTCCGGAGACATAACCGAAGTTCCAGAGCGTGCCGTCGGGCTCAATGCGCGGATGTGCGGAGAAGGGCACACCCTCAGCGTCCGACCCAAAGGAATAGATCCCGCGCGTCGATAGATCGTTCGCGTCCATGTCCCATGGCGAACCCGCTTCCCGCAGCGCCAGAAGTTTGCCGTGATGCGTCAGAACGGAAATGTTAGCAACGTTGACGAGGTCGGCGCTGGATACGGGTGCGGGATTCGGTGGCACGCTTCCGAAGCCGGGATAGAGGGCTCGCCCCGCAGCGGTTTCGGCAGCGAGTTTTTTGGTCTGGATCATCCGACCTTGATGTCGCACACCGTCCGGAAACATGCGCCAGGCCTGCAACATGCCGTCGCCATCGAACCAGTGACGATAACGGAATCCGGCGATTTCATGTTTGGCAGGGCCGTTGCGATAGAGTGTTCCCGTTAGACCTACGGGTCACTTACCGGAGACGACCGCGGCGGATTCAAAGCGGTCCTGCTATGCGGTACGAAAGGCTTTGAACCAACCTTCCAGCTTGAGTGCGTCGTCGAACCCCTGCGCCCATTCGTCGCGGACCTGAGCGAAGGCGTGGGGCAGTTGAGACAGCAGCGTAGCGGCGACCGAGAGCTTCAGGAAATCACGTCGCGCGGCCACGTTATTTCTCCACGCGAATCGTGAGTTTGGCGCTGCCATTCAAGGTGAATTTAGCATCTTCAAACTTCGGTGGTCCGAAGTTGCCGCGGGCGTTGTTGGACATACCCCAGGGCTCTTTGGGCATGCCGACCATATTGCTGTCGAGTTCGCCATTGCCATTGACGTCGTGCATCACACGCACCGCGTAATCGCCGGCCGGCAGTGCATCGATTGAGAAGGCCACATTGCCGATACGCGCGGGTAACACCAGCTGCGCTGCGGCAGGACCTTTGTTATCAAAGGCGGCGGCATCACCAACCATCACCATGAGTTTGCCATCGGCCGTTTGGATACCTTCAAAGACGATATTCAGTTCATCGGCGCGCGCACGGTTGGTGCAGAACGCGATCAGTAACGCGAGTACGAGCAGTGCCGGGTACAGGCGGGAAACAACGGGGGTACGCATGTCAGCTCCAGATAGTCTCGATGGCGCAGAGCCTAGTGGAGTGGGCTTTGTGGTCGCCACAAACTCGCGATGAACCGGGGAATACGCCGACGGAATCGTGCCGGCGTGATCCCCACAATCTGAACTTCAGCCGACGGAACGCTTCCGGCCCGGAGCGCGCTTGTCACCGACGATACGTCCCCAGTCCATCGAGAGGGAGCGGCGCAACGACTCTAGGGCGTCATAACCCACGCGCATAGCCAGAACCTGTTCGGCTTCGCGGAGGGTGCCCATTGCCGTTTGGATCAACCTTGCGCCACGTTCGCTGAAAACGATTCGATTGGCGCGTTTGTCGTTCGGATCGGGAATCTGGGTGACGATGTCGTCCTGCTCCAGATCGTTGATCTGCTGCTGGATGGCCTGGCGGCTGACACCGAGAACTCGGGCCAATTCCGCGGCTCGAGCTACGCCGTTAGCAACATTGATGAGGATCATGGTCTGGGTGCGCGTACGGGGTACATAACCGGCGCGTTCCAGGCCGTTCTGCAGGCTCTCGTCCATCCAATAGTAAGCGCGCAGCAGGTCGCGCATGAGCAGCTCCTGAGGAGCATCCTGTACTGCTGTGTTCACTGACGATTGGGAAGTCTGGTTGTCCATTTCACCTGTCTCGAAGAGTCCCCGGAACTTTTCCGGAGGATTTTGGATGTATCCCTCGCCATTCACCGTACTTGGCTTTTGGCGGGGCTGCCGCAATCACTGGGTAAAAACCCGGCAGTATTGTCTACCCAACGTTTGAATGAGGGCAACTCGATTTACATTAAATCCGGAGCTTTTTTGCAGGTGGTTGTGAGGTGGTGCGCAAGAAGACTACGTAAGTAGCTGTTTGTCGGAGGAAGTGGAGGAGATTTCACGAGGTGTGTCCTCGTGGGGGAGTCGTTCAGGTTGCAATTTGTGGGCTTTGACCGCGCAATATCGTCAATCATCTAACAGCGGAGTCATGTCGAATTGGACCAGCAGGGGGAATACCGGATACCGGCAACGCAGGCAGCAGTTTGGCAGGCGCTTAACGATCCAGCGGTACTCGCCCGGTGCATTCCGGGCTGCCAGTCAATGGAGAAAACTGACGACACTCACTTCAGCGCCAAGGTGAAGGCGAAAGTCGGTCCGGTCAGCGCGACCTTTGATGTGCTATTGGAGCTGGCTGACGTCGATCCTCCGACGGGTTACCGCATCGATGGTCAAGTCAAAGGTGGTCCGGCAGGATTTGGGAAAGGGGGGGCCAAGGTGCGCATCGAAGCCGTTTCGGAAGGTCAGACCTTGCTTACCTATCAAGTCGAAGCGTCCATCGGTGGCAAACTCGCCCAGGTAGGATCTCGGCTCATCGATGCGGCTACCCGTAAGATCGCGGATGAGTTCTTCACTGCATTCAGAGCGGAAGTTGGACAATCTGAGGCCGACTCTGTAGCCGACGTAAGTTCACAGGACGATTCAGAGCCGGAAAAAACCGCGGTAGCAGCAGAGGCCGCTCCGGCAAACAACGATCAGTGGAAGGTCTGGGCGGTCGTTTTCGGCTTATTTGTCGTCGCGATGGTGCTCGCTATCTGACGTCATGCCTGCATGGATTGCGAACCACTGGGTGCTCGCACCACACAAATTGTTGTGGATCTTTATTCCCTAACTCGCTCTGAGGTATTGACGACAAAGAGCCGGTGGTTCTTCATTGTCCTCAGGGGAAGGGGACATCATGCAGATCACGCTGACCGTCAACGGCACGCTTCGTGAGCTCGACGTGCCGGAAAATACGTTACTCGTCGACATCCTGAGAGAAAGACTCAGGCTCACTGGAACACACGTCGGTTGCGACACCAGCCAGTGTGGTGCGTGCACGGTGCACCTGAATGGCCGTGCGGTGAAAAGTTGCACCGTGCTCGCGGGTCAAGCTGATGGCACATCGGTTCTCACCATCGAAGGAATCGGTACACCTGATGTGCTGCATCCGATGCAAGCTGCCTTTCGCGAATGTCACGCGCTGCAATGTGGGTTCTGCACGCCGTGCATGATCATGGCGGCGATTGACCTCGTCGAAAACCACAAAGAACTCGATAACAAGTCCGTGCGCGAGGGCCTCGAAGGCAACTTCTGTCGCTGTACGGGTTATCACAACATCGTCAGGGCGGTGCTCTCTGCTGCAGAAAAAATGGCCGCGAAGGCCTGAAGGAGGCGCCGTGTCTACGTCCGTCGCGTCGTCTGAATCTGCATCCACTTCCTCATCCGGACTGAAACCATCAGGACTCAACCCTTCAGGGATTGGCGCCTCCGTACTGCGCCGCGAAGATGCGCGTTTTATCACTGGCAACGGCCGCTACACCGATGACATTCGTGTCGAAGGGCAGGTCTACGCCGTCTTTGTGCGCTCTCCTTATGCCCATGCCAAGGTCACTCGAGTGGATATCGGTGATGCGCTGGCGACACCTCGTGTCATTGCAGTACTCACCGGTGCGGATATGCAGGCCGATGGCATCGGCGGTTTACCGTGTGGCTGGATGGTGAAACAGAAAGACGGTACCGACATGCGTTCACCCAACCATCCCCCGTTGGTGGTCGACAAGGTGAACTACGCCGGTGAGCCGGTGGCGATTGTGATCGCCGAGACGGTGGAAGCGGCGCGACAAGGCGCCGATGCGGTGGCCGTCGACTATGACGAGCTGCAGGCGATTATCGACCTCGGTACCGCGACGGATTCTTCAGAGATTCACCCCGGTATTTCTAACAACCTGGCTTACGAATGGGAGCTCGGAGATCGCGCAGCAACGGATGCCGCTCTCGCTTCTGCAGCTCACGTCACGCGGCTCGATCTTACTAACAACCGCCTGATCCCCAACGCGATTGAGCCTCGCGCCGCATTGGGCGTCTTTGATGCCACAACGGGCGAGCACACGCTCTACACAACAAGCCAGAATCCGCATCTGGAGCGGCTGGTGTTGTCAGCGTTCGTCAACATCGCACCGGAACACAAACTGCGAGTGATCGCGCCGGACGTCGGCGGTGGTTTTGGTTCGAAGATATTCATCTACAGCGAAGAAACTGCAGTCATCTGGGCCGCTCGGCGGGTGCGTCGACCGGTGAAGTGGACGGCGGACCGTAGCGAGTCTTTTCTCGCGGATGCACATGGGCGAGACCATCTCACCCATGCGGAACTTGGCATCGATGCGAGTGGCAACTTTGTCGCCCTCAAGGTGCACACCGTCGCCAATCTTGGCGCATACCTCTCGACGTTCGGATCGTCGGTTCCGACCTATCTCTACGGAACACTGCTCGCCGGCCAATATCGCACGCCTAACATTCACGTTGAGGTGCAAGGCGTTTTCACCAACACCGCGCCTGTGGATGCCTATCGTGGCGCGGGTCGACCGGAAGCCACGTACGTGGTTGAACGTATCGTTGAAAACGCAGCGCGAGAACTGCAGCAGGATCCGGCGGAACTGCGTCGTCGCAACATGATTCAACCAGATCAGTTTCCGTATCAAACGCCCGTCGCGTTGGTCTATGACGTCGGCGACTACGAAAAGAGTCTCGACAAGGCACTCGGTCTCATTGACTACGATGGGTTTAGCGCGCGTCGCAAGATTTCAGAAGCGAAGGGTCATCACCGCGGCATTGGTCTCGCGTGTTACATCGAAGCATGTGGACTTGCACCGTCGAAACTCGCCATTGCCCTGGGTGCCGGTGTGGGTCTCTATGAAAGTGGTGAAGTGCGTATGAACCCCACCGGTTCAGTGACCGTGTTCACCGGCTCACACTCCCATGGTCAAGGTCATGAGACGACGTTTGCACAAGTGGTCTCTGACAAGTTGGGAGTGCCGTTTGATGCTGTCGAAGTCGTGCACGGTGATACAGGTCGAGTGGAGTTTGGCCTTGGAACCTATGGCTCGCGTTCACTCGCCGTTGGTGGATCGGCGCTGATTCGCGCCTCTGAAAAGATCATCAACAAAGGCCGAAAGATCGCAGCTCACTTGATGGAAGGTGCGGAAGAGGCGGTGGATTTCTCTGGCGGTCGATTCAGTTTGCGCGATTCGAATCGCAGTCTGTCCATCCAGGAAGTGGCGTTCGCTGCCTATGTTCCTGGCAACTACCCCGACGACTTGGAGCCCGGGCTTTCGGAGAAAGCGTTCTACGATCCTCAAAACTTCACCTATCCCGCCGGTACACATATCGCCGAAGTCGAGATCGACGGCGAGACGGGTGTGGTTTCGGTGGTCAACTTTGTAGCCGTGGATGACTTTGGTCGCATCATCAACCCCCTGATCGTGCATGGTCAGGTACACGGCGGTGTGGCGCAGGGCATTGGTCAGGCACTGCTGGAGATCGGGCTGTACGACAGCAATGGACAATTGCTGACCGGTTCGATGATGGATTACTGCTTGCCTCGGGCCGATGACCTGCCTGATTTCGTCGTCGGCACAACCGTCACCCACTGCACCCACAATCCACTCGGCGTGAAGGGTTGTGGTGAAGCCGGTGCGATTGGTTCGCCCGCGGCTGTGATGAATGCGGTAACCGATGCGCTGGGTGTCGATGAGGTGTCGATGCCTGCGACACCGGAAAAGGTCTGGCGCATATTGCAGGGGCGCTCGCCCCGTCGTATGGCTTAGTCGGTTTCGAAGTGAGAACTGCCCGTCGTTGATCCGTCATTAGAGGAAATCATGTATCGCTTCAAACACCACCGTCCCACCACCATCGATGAAGCGCAGTCCATCTTCGCAGCTTGCGATGACCCTTCGTATCTTTCCGGTGGAATGACACTCATCCCGACGATGAAGCAGCGGCTGGCATCACCGACTGACCTGATTGATCTCTCCCAGGTTGAGGGCCTCACTGGCATTACCTTCCATAGTGGTCTCGTCCGTATTGGCGCGTTCACCCGCCACGCGGTGGTAGCGAACTCCGCAGAAGTTGCAAAGGCCATTCCCGCGCTCGCCTACCTCGCTGCACAGATCGGCGACAACCAGGTTCGTAACCGTGGAACCCTGGGTGGCTCGGTTGCCAACAGTGATCCTGCGGCAGACTATCCTGCAGCGGTGGTGGGGCTTGGTGCGACCATCGTCACTAGCCAACGACAGATCGCAGGGGATACATTTTTCCAGGATCTGTTTGAAACGGCCCTTGAGCCCGGCGAGCTGATTACGGCGATCGAGTTTCCTATTCCAGAAAAGGCCGTCTATCGAAAGTTCCCAAACCCGGCTTCCCGTTATGCGGTGGCAGGCGTGATGGTGGCACGGTTTCCACGTGGCGTCCGCGTGGGTGTCACCGGTGCGGGACCTTGTGCATTCCGAGCGACTGCCCTCGAAAACGCACTGAATCAATCTTTTAACCCTGATGCACTGAATGCGGTGGAAATTCCAGATGCCGGGTTCAACAGCGACTTACATGCATCAGCGGAGTATCGCGCGCATTTGGTGAAGGTGCTGGCGAAGCGGGCAGTGCAAGCGCTCTGCTGAGGTCGACGCATGCAAGGGGATACCCCGGGTAAATGTAGGCCGCGAAGAGCTGTGCGACTCGTTGCCAGGTCCGGCTATACTCGTCGGCCGAAGTCCTGTTAACCCTCGTCGGAAGAATCGAACCGTATGGCCATCACTGCTCGTGAAGGAGAGATCGCAGCTGAGCGGGAACGCTCAGGTCGCACCGTCTCGCACGGGGAGGCTGGCTTGTCAAAACCCGCGAAGGACATCCGTTGGGCTCTTATCCCACCCAGTTCGATGCCGATGTGGTGGCGGCACTGCTGATTGCCCAACTCGCACAGGCACCGAATCCGCAGGCGTGTCGACGCATCATCTACAACTTTCGTCACGATGACCGGTTCCGCACCGTCAACCATGACGGTGCTGATTCGGTGCCGGTGGGCGGGTTCCCCAATACTTCACCCGGGCAGTTCAGCGCCTGCTGACCAGTGACACCGGTCGGTTCCTTTTCGACTTGAGTGGTCTGGCGTTTCCAGCCATCAAGCAGAAGGTCTGACGTACTGCTCCTGCAATCTGCGCATGCCTTTGAGCCAACGGTCGTAGTCCGATGTCTTGCGTTTGATGTATTCCCCAACTTCTGCATGAGGCAGAACCAGAAAACGCTCATCACGCATGGTTTGCACTACGGCTTCGGCGACATCGGCAGTTTCTAGCATCCCATCCACCCCGGCTACGCCTGCACCACCCGCGGTCATCGGCGTTCTTACGGCTTGAGGACAGAGCACGGACACCCGAATGCCACGGTCACCGTAGGTGATAGAGAGCCACTCGGCCAGGGCCACGCAGGCGTGTTTTGTGACCGCGTAGGTCACAGAACCAATCTGTGAGAGCAGGCCCGCGGCAGAAGCGGTGTTAAGTAGATAACCGTGACCACGCGCGAGCATCGGTGGGACCACGTGTTTGGCCGCGTAGACCTGTGACATGGTGTTGACGTGCCAGATTCGATCCCATACCGCTTCCGACTCCTGGATGTCGCGACCGATCCCAATTCCGGCGTTGGAGCAGAAGAGATCGATCGGTCCAAGTTCTGTTTCAACTTCGTTAACGAGGCTAGCGACTTCTGTCTCGACCGCCACGTTGACCTTCTTGCCCACGGCACCGATCTCACGGGCGACCGAAAGTACGTTGTCGCTGATGTCGGCGATGACAACTTGTTTTGCACCGTCGCGAATGAACCGTTCGGCGAGTGCTCGGCCAATGCCACTCGCTCCTCCCGTAATCACCGCGATGCGGTTGTGAATCTCCATCCTGTATTCCCCTTCGCTTGTTGAGGGGTAAATGGTAGCAGCCTCATCCACGCTGCGGACTTTCAGATGATTTTCCTAAAAGGAATCCCATTTAGTATTGTGCGTTCGTTGTCTTGTCAATAATCGCTGGTTCCCGTACTTGAAACGTACCTCGAGCGATCATGGGCCTCTGTTATAGTCCGGACCCATTACGTAGCAGGGTAAGGAATCCCGTGGTGTCTGCACCCAGACGGAACATCCTGGTCGTCGATGACGATCCCGCTGTACGTCAGGTCACTTCCGAAATGCTCGAGCCCCCGAATTGCCTTTTCCAGGTTGTGTCCTCAGGTGAAGAAGCGCTGGCTGCGTGTAATCGGCAGCGATTTGATGCTGCGCTACTCGACCTCGCCATGCCGGATATGTCCGGCGGGCAACTCTATTCGGCGCTGCGCGAGCAGCACTACAACCTCCCTGTGATTATCATGACGGGCCTAAACACCACGTCGGCGGACGAGCTTCTCAAAGACGGTACGCCGACGTGGTTGCTGGGCAAACTGTTTTCTGTGGCAGAACTTCGCGCCATCATGGCGAAAGCACTGCCCGTCTGAGAGAGGTCTACTTCATGAAACTCAGGGATTCGCGTCGTTTGGAGACGCCAACCCGAGCAGGCAGCCAGCCTGCATTGTTGCTGTGTGTGTTGTCGATGTTGTTTTCCATCCTGTCTGCACACGCTGCACTGCCGTTGACGAATGCAGAGGGTCAACCGTTACCCAGCCTCGCACCGATGCTGGAACGGGTGAATCCGTCGGTAGTGAACATCGCGACGTTTACGACCGTTCAAGAACGTCGCAACCCGCTACTGGATGACCCCTTCTTCCGACGATTCTTTGGTGTACCCGGTGCGCCACAACAACGGCGGCGAACCCAGAGCGCAGGCTCCGGGGTGGTGATTGATGCGGCGCAGGGATACATCGTCACCAACAATCACGTGATTGAAGGTGCTGATGAAATCACGGTCGGGTTCTCTGACGGCCGAGTGATGAACGCGACGTTGGTTGGTCGTGATTCACAAGTCGATCTTGCGGTGGTGCGCGTGGATCCCAAAGGGTTGAAGGCGATTCAATTCGCCGACTCCGGGCGTCTACGTGTGGGTGACTTTGTTGTGGCCATCGGCAATCCCTTTGGTCTTAACCAGACGGTCACCAGTGGCATTGTTAGTGCGCTGGGTCGAAGTGGCCTCGGAATCGAAGGCTTCGAGGACTTTATACAGACCGATGCCCCCATCAACCCTGGTAACTCGGGGGGTGCGTTGGTGGATTTGTCAGGGAAGCTCGTGGGTATCAACACGGCGATCTTTGCGCCGAGTGGTGGCAACGTCGGCATCGGCTTTGCGATCCCTGCCAACATGGTAAAAGCGGTACTCACACAGCTCGTTGCCTTTGGCAAGGTTCGGCGAGGTTATGTCGGCCTTGAGGTTCAGGGGCTTACCGCTGAATTGGCCGAAGCTTTTGGCGCCTCTCGCAAAGAAGGGGTGGTGGTGGTGCAGGTCGACGCTGACAGTCCCGCCGGTCGTGCTGGAGTCCAGCCGGGTGATGTCATCGTGCAACTGGGTGATCGCAAGATCGACAAAATCGGCGATTACCGTTCTCAGGAAGCGGTGGTGTTTGCAGGTGGCAAACTTCCGGTCAATGTACTGCGAGGTGGCCAGAGCCGTTCACTCATCCTGGCACTTGATGCCTGGGATGGCGAGAAGATCGCAGGCCAGGTGTTGAGCGTGAAGCTACGGAACGTTCAGTTGCAGAATTTCCGCCAGTCGGAAGACCCGTCGGGTAGTGCGGGTGTTCTCATCATCGGTATTGCGGTTGATAGCCCCGCGGCGGTGGCGGGTTTACGTCAGGGCGACATCATCGTGGGTGCCAACCGGAAGTCGGTTAAGAATATCGAGGCGTTGCGTGAGGTCATCGCTAACAAGAATCAACAGCTGATGCTGCACGTGCTTCGCAACAGTGAATTCGGTTACCTCATGATTCGCTGAGGCGCGTTGTGTGGGCTGCTTCCGCAAAGGGCGAAGTTGAGTGTGAAGCAGCCCCCGCGAGCGCGTTACTCGAACATGATCACCGAACGAGCGACCTCACCGGTGTACAGCGCGTTCAGACCGTCGTTGACGTCTTCCAGTTTGATGCGACGGGAGATCAGGTCATCGAGGTGCAGGCGACCTTGCAGGTAGAACTCGACGAATCGCGGCATGTCCACCCGGAAGCGGTTTGAACCCATATTCGAGCCTTGCATCCTGCGCTCTTGCAGGAATTCCGGACCGTGCAGTTCGACCATCGTGCCGACAGGAATCATGCCAATGACCGTGGCGGTACCGCCGCGACGCAACATCTTGAAGGCTTGTTCTGCAGTCTTCTTAAGACCGATGGCTTCGAAGGAGTAGTGCACGCCTCCACTGGTCATTTCGCGGACCGCTTCGATGGCGTCTACGTCCTTCGCATTGACCGTGTCGGTGGCGCCGAACTTACGGGCCAGATCGAGTTTTGCCGGCACCATATCGACGGCGATGATGCGTGAAGCACCCGCGATCGCAGCACCGTTGATGGCGGAGAGACCTACCCCACCACAACCGATCACTGCGACTGTCGCACCCGGCTCGACCTTGGCGGTGTGAATGACGGCACCCACACCCGTGGTCACGCCACAACCGATCAACGCCGCTCGATCCAGAGGCATATCTGGACGAATTTTGGCGATGGTATGTTCGTGCACCAGCATGTATTCAGCGAAGGAGGAGAGGTTCAGGAACTGGGCGATCGGCGCAGCCTTGTTTCCGAGCCGCGGCTCTTGAGTCGCGTCACGCTGCAGCTCGGGCTCCTGGCAGAGCGACAAGTGGCCGGTGAGGCATTGTTCACAGTGACCGCAGAATGCGGACAGACAGGTGATGACGTGATCGCCTTTCTTCACATACCGCACGTCTGCGCCAACGGCTTCCACGACACCGGCACTTTCATGACCGAGCACAGCAGGTAACGGGTACGGATAGGCGCCGTTTTGGAAATGGAGATCACTGTGACAAACACCGGCAGCCACCGTGCGCACCAGCACTTCTCGTGGGCCAGGCTTGCCATGGCTGATGTTCTCGATGGATAGCGGCTTGTTGACTTCACGCAGAACGGCAGCCTTCATCACTTCCCCCGGATGGTATGTATTCAAGTTGCCCGGGAGTGTGCCAAAGGCCCTGTGGATTTACTACAGCATGACTCGTCAGCCGCTACGCGATCATGAAAGTCAGCACTGGCCAATGTCGTCAAACTGATAACATCGTCCCATGAACCGATCGTCGCTCGTTCTCATCGGGATTGGCAGCAATCTGCCGTGGGCAGGCGGCAGCTGCGTGGACATCGTGCATGCAGCGTTTGAATCACTTCGAACATTCGCACGGGATGGATACCGGATGTCGTCGATCTATCGCACGTCTCCTGTTGATTGCCCACCAGATAGCGCTGATTTCATCAATGCAGCGGTGGCCTTCAATGCAGTCGAAGGGTTGACGCCAGAGCAACTGCTGCGGGAAGTGAAAGCGCTCGAACGAAGTTTCGGGCGTGGTGGTGTTTGGCAACGTAATGCTCCACGACCACTCGATGTGGATGTGCTGACTTTCGGGAATGAGCAACGCAACACGGCAGAGTTCACCCTTCCTCATGCTCGAGTCACGCAAAGAGCCTTTGTCCTGGTACCTCTCGCAGAAATCGCTCCTGATCACGTTTGGCCGGGAACACAAATGACGGTCAGCGAACTGCTCGCCAAGTTGGATACCGATGAATGTGTTGAACGTTTGGTTTAAGCCTCTTCTGTTGATCGCGCTGACAACTTCCAGCATGTCAGCCTGGGCCTATCCAGCCTCCACGCACCAGTCGATGACGTTTCTGGCGGCAAGGCTGTTCAACCAGTGTGCTGAAGCATCAGGAGAAACCCCGCTCACCGCGTTGCAGGTCAGATATCTCGCGCGCGCGACCGTCGACATGGCGGATCGCAGCGCGTTTGTGCGTATGTTTCGATGGAACTACTACGCACCGGCAGACTATTCAGGGCGCGTACTCGGCGGCCTGGTGGATACACGGTTTAACGAGCACTACGAAAGCCTGGTTGATGCACTTGATGCAGGTGACTCCGAGGTTGACCAACTTGAAGCCCACGGCGCAGTGAATTTCTATCTGCACCACGTGACCACGCCACAGCGGGTGGTGCCGGTGTATACCAATCGGTTGTGGCGGATGTCGTTCTCCGATCGTTTTGATGTAGTCGAACCCGATGAGGCTCGAATTCTTGCAGCGCTCGGTGATCCCTGCCGTCACATCAGCGATGCGGAGCCGGACCTTAATCAGATGCTCCATGTTATTGCTGAAGATACGCGTGGTCGTGTCCGAGAGCCGATTCCCGGAATGAACGTCAGCTGGGAAGCGTTCTGGCAGTTTGCCGACACTGACGGTGAATTTGGTGACTACGGACCGGCTGGAAACAACTTCGGTCATGATATTGAGTTTGAGTGCGGTGATGGCGGTCGGTGTGTGCTGCTCGACGATGATCCGTTGTATCTCGACTTCGCGGCTGCAAGGCATGCTGCTGCGGTGTCTGCAACGTTGCAGCTGCTGGCGCATCTGCGGGGGCTGCCCTCAAGTTCACGCGAGGAATCGGAGGGGCAAACAGATGAGTAGTCATGTTCGCGTACTGGACCTGTCGGCACCAGAGGCATGGTTAACAGGGCAGCTACTCGCCGACATGGGTGCAGATGTGCACCAGTGGGAACTGCCTAGTACGTCCTCTGTCGATCCTTACTGGCGAAGTGCATATGCGAACGGGAAGTTCTCTCGGGTATTCGATTGGCAGTCAGACAAATCCGCGCTGTTTGACAAACTCACGCACACAGATGTGCTTATCGAATCGTTGGGACGGGCCTTTGACCAGGTCATTGGTGTTTCACGGGAGGTGCTGGCGCTCCGATTTCCACGTTTGATACACGTGTCGATCACCGGATTTGGCTGCGAAGGCCCCAAAGCGGGTTATGTAACTACTGACTTGGTCGCCTCTGCCGCGTCCGGATTTCTCTACCTATCCGGATCACCCGATCGTGCCCCTCTTCGAATCGGTGCACCGCAGGCGTTTCACCATGCGGCTGCGGATGCGGCCGTCGGTGTACACATCGGATTGGCTGAGCGCGAACTTTCCGGTTTAGGCCAACACATCGATGTGAGCGCACAGGAAAGCACCACCTTTGCTCTGCTCAGCCGAGCACTCGACAAACCCACTGGACAACCCAAGGCGGTGCGTGCCGCAGCGGGGCAACAGATCGGTCAGGTTCGGCTACGCAGCCTTTATGAAGCTGCAGACGGTCATGTTGTGGTGCTGCAAGGCATCCTGCCGCCGCTGCACGCGTTCATGGTGCGGCTCACTGAATGGTTGCATGAGCTGGGCTTTTTGGACGCGTCGCTGCTCGGCCAACCCTGGGGCCAATCCGCCATGCGGATGGTGACAGGAGCGATTACTGCTGAGCAGTGGGCGCCGATTCAGGAAGGGCTGGCCGCTGCGATCGCGCGATTCAGCAAGGCTGAATTGATGGAAATCGCGGTAGAGCGGCGGTTGTTAGTCGCACCGGTCTTGTCCGTTGCGGATATTCTTGAGAGCCGCCATGCGCATGAGCGGGAACTGGTCATCAAACGATTTGGTGAGCGGCGGCTTGGTCCGTTTGCGCGCTTGTCAAAGTCAGCGTTGCCACTCACTCGCAGCGACGGCTCCGAATGGAAGGTGCGTGAAACGCATCCGACGCCAAATCCAGTTAATGCCGCACTTCCTTTTGCAGGCGTCAAAGTCCTCGATCTCTTCTGGGTAGTTGCTGGTCCTGGTTCAACGCGCATGTTGGCGGACTATGGCGCAACCGTGATTCATGTGGAGTCATCTACACGTGTGGACATGATCCGCAATGTGCCGCCGTATTACGGTGCGGTGACAGATCCCGAGAACGCTGCTGCCCACCACACCACCAATACCAACAAACTCAACCTCTCGCTCAACCTGGGGTTACCAGAGGCTCGTGAGGTGCTTTACGACCTCGTTCGCTGGGCGGACGTGGTGACGGAGAGTTTTGCGCCAGGCGCGATTGCGCGGATGGGTTTGGGGTACGACGACATTCAACGCATCAATCCGCGCGCCATATTGGTGTCGAGTTGTCTACTCGGGCAAACGGGTGCCTTCAGCGGCTATGCAGGTTACGGCAATCTTGCCGCAGCGGTGAGTGGGTTTCATGGCCTCGCCGGCTGGCCGGGAGAAGCACCCACCGGGTGTTTTGGTCCTTATACGGATTTCCTTGCGGTTCGTTTTAATGCGCTCGCGTTAATACGTGCGCTCGACCACCAACGTCGAACCGGAGAAGGGCAGTTTATCGACATGGCGCAAGCGGAAGCGTCACTCAATTTCCTAGGTGCAGAATGTGCGCGGTACTTCGCGACAGGAAAGGTGAACACTGCCGATGGTAATCGGGATCCGCGGTGTGTTCCGCAAGGTGTTTTCCCGGTGCAGGGTGATGATCAGTGGATCGCGCTGTCGATTCGCAGTGACCAGGAGTGGATACGATTCTGTGATCTCTCCGCCGATCCGACGCTGCGTTTTTTGCGTGCACTTGATCACAATGCACGCCGCGCTCGCGAGGATGAAATCGAAACTGCCATTGAAGCCTGGAGCATCGATGCTGATGGGCTTCTGCTCGAAAGTCGATTACAGGCTACGGGAATACCTGCGCATCGGGTGCTCGATACGCATCAGCTTTTTGATGACCCACAGCTTCAACACCGTGAACACTTTCTTCCTGTGAGCCACAACCGTCATGAAGGCGCCTATGTGGAGAGCACCCGACTGATCCTGTCGCGAACGCGGGCGAAGGCGCCGGAAGTCGCTCCTTGGTTTGGTGTGGACAACGCTGAGGTGCTAACCGGGGTTCTGGGCTACAGCGCCGAGAAAGTTGCGGCACTCGATGCAGCCGGTGTTCTCAAATAGCGTCACTGAGAAGCGAACGCCGGCCGTTCTGTGTGGAGTGTCTTGTCACAAGAAAAGATCGTGCAGCCGAATCCAAACTCACCATTGCAACCCGTATCAGGAATGATCGCTGGATATCCTTCCTCATTGCTCGATTCTGGTTCGTGGCGTTCTTCAACATTGTGGATCGTTGGTTGGCGCTTGTCCGTCCCGTCAGCATTTGTTCGCGAAGCCGTGAGCGTTCTCTGTGGTTGCGCGGTTACTGTGGCTTCGGCACGTGGCGTGGGTGCAACCTGCTGAGGCGCGACTGAAACCAGAGCTACGGGACCTGCGAGCACCGCGAGCAGTAAAATCACCCCCGTTCGATTTTCGCTAAACCACGATGGCGCCGCTGTTGTGGGAGGCTGAGGTCGCGAGGCGGCCTCAAATGTGCCGTGCCGACCTTTTTTCAGCGAATCCACCAAGGTGACAAGCGTTTTATCTGCGGTCCTCGACGGCCAGTTGCATAGGTCTATTGCTGTTCGTGGATGCACATCAAAGTCGACCGGAGCAAGCAGCACCAAGATCGCTTCGGCTTCTTCCTGAACGACCCGTTTCAACCACTCTTGGGTCTCAAATGATTCCCCACAGACCACCAGCACACCATCGAACGGTGCGTAGACCGGTTTTTCATGACAGGTGCAATTGAGCCCTGAGAGTTACAGGAAACGGTGCAGTGGCCGCACCAGGTGCGCGTCTTCAGGCGAGTGGTAGATCAACCAGGTCATGCACCAAGGTTAGCTTTTTTCGCGGCGTCGTCAGGCCCGAGGCATAATCCTGCCGGTCGGCAATGCCGGCGGCATTCGATTGCCGCAGTTCATACACAGAACGAGGCATAGACAGAACGAGTCATAGACAGAACGAGCAAGCGAGGGGTTAGGGCCAGTGCATCTCGGACTCACACCGTGGGATTTTTCGAATCCCGGAGCACGTAATCTCCAGGAACAGGCGGTGTTCGCGGAGAAGCTCGGTTACGAGTCGTTCTGGCTGCCCGAAAATCACTTCAATGTGGGTGCGATTCCAGAACCGCTGATGCTGCTCGCAGGGGTCGCGGGTGCGACGTCATCGATTCGACTGGGAACCACGAGTTATCTGCTTACCCTTCGTCACCCGTTACTTGCCGCAGAACAGGTTGCCGTACTCGATCAGTTGTCAGAAGGGCGCGTCATTCTCGGTGTTGGGCGCGGATATGCACCCGACATGCTGAAAGCCTTCAACGTGATCCCAGGCGAGAAACGCGAGATTTTTGCAGCGACCCTGGATCTGATGAAACGCGCGTGGCTGGGTGAGCCGGTCGCGATTGAAGGCACTCAAGGCATCACCGTCGCACCACAGCCCTTGCAACGACCGCACCCCCCGATCTGGGTAGCGGCATTTGGCCCCAAAGCACTCGCACAAGCTGGGCGATTGAAACTTCCGTACTTGGCATCCCCGATGGAAAGCCTGGCAGTACTCGAACAAAACTACGCAAGCCATCGTCTGGCCGGTGCAGATCAGGTGGACTGTGTGCCGGTGATGCGAACCGTTTATGTGACGGATGATCGCGCTGAGGCCGACGCGTTGAAGGCACGACTGGCTCAGGTTCCAAGGCCTCGCGCTAGAGATGCCGGTGATGTGGACGACTGGGCGATCATTGGTGATCCCACGTTTGTGTGCGACCAGGTACAGAAGTACCAGGAAGTGCTCGGCATGACACATTTGCTGGCGACACGCTTGCGTTTGCCGGGGCTGGACATGGATCGCGTGCGTCGTTCTGTTAGTCGGTTGCCGGACATTCTCGCCAACCAAATTTCCGTTCTTGAAAGGAGAAGAAACTCATGACGTTCAAGATATTATGGCCCGTGATGCGTTGGCCAGGCGATCGGGCTCCGGAGCTCGCAAGTGTGCAAAGTGGTGGTGAAGCGCTCTTCTTTGACTCGGTGAAGGCGGTTCCTGCGGGGGTCTGGGGCAATGCAGATGCGTTGGTAAATGGCATCGACCTGGATGATGCCGTTCGCAAACAACTCACCAAGTGCCGCATCTTCGTGAAGCCGGCCGTTGGTTTCGACAACATCGACCTCAAAGCGTGGGGAGATCTTGGCATTCCCGTATGCAACGTCCCGGATTACGGCACTCAGGAAGTGGCCGATCACGCGATCGCGTTGATGATGGACCTGATGAAAGGCATCACCTTCCACACACGAGAACTCAAGAAGTCTCCTCGTCAAAACTGGCGACCCGCACTCAACCCCTTCAGCAAACGCCTCTCTGTCTGCACGTTTGGAATTGTTGGTCTCGGGCGCATCGGAACCGCCGCAGCGCTGCGGGCGAAGGCGTTTGGAATGAAGGTCGTGTTCTACGATCCCTTTGTTTCCAACGGTACCGATCTGTCTATCGGTGTGAAACGAGTGCACTCGTTGAAAGAACTTTTCGGCATGAGTGATGTGGTGAGCATCCATGCACCGTTGTCGCCGAGTACGACCAAGCTCATCAACGCCGAAGTCCTGGCTGCAAGTAAGCCTGGACTCATTCTGGTCAACACCGCGCGTGGCCCGATTATTGATCTCGACGCGCTGCATGACGCGCTCAAGGCGGGCACGGTGCAAGCAGCAGGACTGGATGTATTGCCGGAAGAACCTGCGAATCCCGATCACCCGTTGATTCGGGCCTGGTCTGCCGATGAGGACTGGATCGATCACCGACTTGTACTGACGCCACACTCCGCGTTCTTCACGCCGGAGAGTGTTTACGATATGCGCTTCAAGGCAGGTGAGGTTGCGTTGACGTACTTGTCAACGGGGCGGTTGCAGAATTGTGTGAACGCGGAGTTCTTGAAACACCGTCGATAAGCAGGCAGAGGCGGCCACGGGCGTGGTCGCCTCCAAATCCCCGCTCAATCTTTTGGAAGATGCAAAATCCGCTCAGCGATGATGTTGCGTTGGATGTTCGGCGTGCCGCCTCCGATCACAACATTCGGCCAGGAAAGCGAAGACTTCGCCCAGGAGCCTCTGTCGACAGCGCTGTCTGATCCTCTGAGCTGCAACCCTGATTGTCCCGTCAATGCAACCGCGAAGTCATCCATCTCGATTTCAAGGCTGGCGCGGTGCAGTTTGTTCACTGAGGTTTCGCTCGTGAGCGGCTCACCACGAATCTGTTTCGTCAGGTAGCGCAGACCGTTGTACTTCATGGCTGCGATTTTCATTTCGAAGGTTGCGAGGCGCTTGCGCACAGCCGGGTCTTTAGCGGCGGGCTGACCGTTGCGATGGGTCGACTGCACGAGACCTTTCAGTGAGTCGAGTTTTTCGAACATTTGTGTAACTTCGCCTATGCTCGATCGTTCGTTGGCGAGCGCCGATACGGTGACTTTCCAGCCATCACCTTCGTCTCCCAGTCGATCCGCCACGGGCACGCGGACATCCTTAAAGAACACTTCAGCGAAGTGGCGGTCACCGGCCATGTTCTCGATGGGCTTCACTTCGAGCCCCGGGCTATTCATAGGCACCAGCAGACAGGTGATGCCTTTGTGTTTGCTCTCTGTGTTGATTTCAGTGCGGGTGAGCAGAATGATCCACTGGGACCAGGGTGCGCCAGACGTCCAGATCTTCTGGCCGTTGACGACGTATTCATCACCTTCACGCACTGCCTTGCACTGGATCTTGGCGAGGTCCGACCCATGGTTGGGTTCGGAATATCCGGTACACCAGATGACCTTGCTGTCGAGTATGTCGGGGATGAACCGTCGCTTCTGTTCTTCGGTACCGTATTGAATGATCCCGGGGCCCACCCAGGCGAGGCCCATGAAAGACGTGCCGAGTGGTGGCGCCTTTGCCAGGGCCATCTCTTCTCGCAGGATCGCTTGTTCGACGATACCGCCACCACCACCACCAAATTCCTTCGGCCAGGAAAAGCCCACCCAGCCTTTGACGCGGACCTTCTGCAGCCACTTTTTCAGGAACTCGGGGCCTCGTTGTTCTTTGGGTGGCAGGTTAGCCTTGAGGAATGCCCTGATTTCCTGACGGAAGGCCTCTTCTGCGGGTGAATAATCAAAGTCCATTACACGCCTCCCAGCGTCGCAACACGCTGCAGATGAAAATCCGAATCGCCGAAAGCCGGGCGCACCCACTTAGACCGTTTGAGATAGAGCTGTGCGTCGTATTCGGCGGTGAAGCCGATGGCACCATGCAGGCCTACGACATCGATACCGATCTGGGCGAATGCATCTGCCGCATAACCTTTCGCGAGGGAAATCGCGCGCGGCAGCTCAGCGGGTGATTGATTCACAGCCCAGGCCGCGTAGTACAACAGCGACTTGAAAGACTCAATATCCACATACATATCGGCAAGGCGGTGTTTCACCCCCTGGTACTTACCGATGAGGTTGTCGAATTGCACGCGCTGATTGGCATAGTTGACGGTGAGCTTGTGTGCGGCTTCCGCTGCACCGACCGCTTCTGCGGTGACGGCGACTGCACCGCAGTTAGTCAGGAAGTCGAGTTGTTTGCGGCTCAGTTTGAACACCATGCTGTCATCGATCAGGACGTTGTTGAACGTAACGCTGCCCGAAGGCTTAGTCGCATCCATCTGCGGCTGTGCCTTCACACTCACCTGCTCCTTGCCGACGGCCACCATGGCCAGTTGTTTTTCAATCCGGATCGCGACCATGAAGTAGTCAGCGGCACAGGCGTCGCTGACAAAGTGCTTGGAGCCGTTGATACGTACCCCACCCGATTCGCGCACGCCTTTGAGAGTGATGGCATCGGGATGAATCCAGTTCGGCTCATCGTAAAGCGCTGTTGTGCAGATGGCCTGACCCTGCGCCATAGCGGACAACCACATTTCCTTTTGCGCTTTGCCGCATACCGCGAGAATGGCTTCGATGGTGAGGGCATGAGAGACGAAGGGCAGGGGACTCAACCCTCGGCCTGCTTCTTCGAGCAGTACGGTGAGATCTACCCAAGAAAGCCCTAGGCCACCAAACTTCTCCGGAATGGTGAGACCAAGCCAGCCGAGTGATGCGGCTTTCTGCCACAGCGCTGGATCGAACCCCGTGGATGCTTTTGTCAGTGCTTTGACCTGTGGCAGACCTAAGTCTTCCTGCATAAAACGCCGCACCTGATCGCGCAGCATCTCCTGCTCTTCGGAGAAGCCAAAGTTCATGAAATCACTCCCTTCGCGAGCCAGTCGTCGTAGTGACCGGCGAGATTAAGTTCCGCAAGTATTTCTCGGGTATGTTGCCCCACTGCTGGCGCATCCCGAGTGAGTTCCAGTGGTGTGCCGCTGAAGATAGGCGCAGGGCGCGACTCGATCAGATGCCCTGCTACTGCGTGTGTGCGGTGCCGCAGATTGGCGTTGTGCTGAATCTGCGGATCCGCTTCGAGCTCAGGCAGGGTACGAAAACGAGTAAAGGGCACATCCTCTCGTTGCATCGCTTCGGTGGCTTCGGCCACCGTCATACGTGCGGCGGCCGGCACCGCGCGTTCGGCATAGATATCCTGAAGTGCGAGTCGATTCTGCGTTCGTGCCTGTAACGTTGAAAATCGGGGGTCTCCTGCCAGATCAGCCATGTCGAAAGCACGACACATCCCGGCAAACTCATCCTGGGACAACGTCATGGTGACACCCCAGCCGTCGCGAAACTGATGCACGGTGCCGGATGCACCCACGGGCGGCCGCTGATCCACGTCGTCACCTTGCAGGATGATGTCGGCGGTTGTATCTGCCCAGATGAATTGCAGGGCTGTATCGAGCATTGAAAGCTCAATGTGCTGGCCTTTACCTGATTTGGTGCGCGCGAGTAATGCGGCAGTGACCGCCTGAAAACCAGTCCATGCGGTCAACTTGTCGAGCAATAGCATGTTGACCTGTTCGGGCTTCTCCGGATGTTCCCGATGAATGCGTCCCTGAATGGCACCGATGCCGGAGTAAGCCTGAATGATCGGATCGTAGGCGCGATCACCAGCACGAGGACCAGACTGACCGAAACCGCTGATGCTTAAGTAAACGAGCCCCGGATTGATCTTCGAGAGCGCGTCATAACCAATGCCGAGTCGATCCACGACACCTGGCCTGAAGTTCTGGATAATGACGTCAGCGTCCTTCACCAGCGCTTCAACAATCGACTTTCCTTCCGCCTTACTGATGTCGGCGGCGATGCTGCGTTTACCACGGTTGATCACGTGGAAAAAACCGGAGTAGCCGTTACGGGCACTCCCGACGTGGCGCTGGATGTCGCCAGAACCGACTCGTTCAACCTTGATCACATCGGCGCCTTGATCAGCGAGCAGTGCGCCGGTAAAAGGTCCCGAGACCACAGCCGACAGGTCGACGATCTTAAATCCGGTTAGCGGACCGGCCATGGCTATTCCCCTTTTCTAGATGGTTGGAAGGTTGTGGTTCAGCCACGGAGCGGATTGATGGGCGGCCAGTTTCCTTTGCTATCGAGAATCTTGCGTCCGATAGACGCAACATCCCACGTGCCTTGTCCGAGGGGTTGATCGGCGATTGGAGTAACTTGCCAGGACAACAAACTCACACGATTGCCGGCTACCAGCCACTGCCGGCCGGTGACGTCCTTGGCTTCATCGGTGCACAGCCATACCACGGGTGGTGAAACGTTTTCCGGTGGAAACTTGTCGCCTACCCCCTCCGGGAAGATATCTTCCGTGAGGCGTGACAATGCTGTTGGCGCGAGGACGTTCACGGTGATGCGGTACTTCATGCCTTCAAGCCAGAGACAACGCATGAAACCGGCGATACCTGCTTTGGCGGCGCCGTAGTTGGTTTGACCGAAGTTACCGAGCAGACCGGATGTGGAGCTGGTCATGATGATGCGACCACCGGTGCCTTGATCAACCATGTGATCATAGGCGGCCTTGGTGACGAGGTAGGTGCCTTTCAAGTGCACGTCGACCACGATGTCCCACATGTCGTCAGTCATGTTCTTGAATGACTTGTCTCGAAGAATGCCGGCGTTGCAGATGCAGATATCGAGTTTTCCGAAGTTATCGACGGCGGCTTTGACCATCGCTGCAGCATCTTCCCGCTTGGTCACATTGCCGTAGTCGGACACGGCCTTGCCGCCCGCAGCGCGAATTTCCGCGACCACTGCATCAGCCATAGAGCTCGAACCACCGGAACCGTCTCGAGTTCCACCCAGGTCATTAACGACAACCGCTGCGCCTTCTTTGGCTAGCAACAATGCGTGAGCACGACCGAGCCCACCGCCAGCCCCCGTGATCAGCGCCACTTTTCCGTCGAGCATCCCCATGATTCTCCCTAGGAATCTTTTTTTCGGCCCGTGGCAGTCTACGTGCCGGCATTGATAAGGCAAGCCGACGTCAGTGAGATGTCAGTGAGTAAAAAATGCGAACCCGCGCACACGTGGATTCCGTCGGGTGCGGCGGCAGGGCTATAGTTCCATCTGTGTAGTGAATCTTGCCGTTTCAATCGGCGACCAAGAAATTTTCGAGTAACGCATGCCGAAACCCATTCAAGCTAGCCGTAGTCCCGAACCTGATCTCGATTTGTCACTCGACGATATGGTCGATTTGCTGGCACGTGAAATTGAACGACTCAAAGCTTCACTTGAAATGTATCGCCTGCTCGATCACCCCCAGAAAGAACAGATCATCATTCGGCATGTGCAAGCACTTGATGAACGCCAGGACCGGCTGGATGAGGTGAAGGATCTGTTGCTTGCGCGGCAGACGCCGCACTAATTCTTGTTCGTCGGCAGGCTCGACCAACGACTCACGGAATCGACCAGGCGCGCACCGAAGTCTGCTTGCCATACTTGGCGCAACGTTCCGAGCCCACCCGGATTGGCGACGTTAACCTCAACAAGATGATCACCACTCGTATCGATGGCAGCGAAGCCCACACTCTGCCCATCCAGGCGCGCACGCACTAACTCGACAACCTCTGCTTCTCGACCCTGCGGTTGACCCGCTGATGCGATGCCACCGGCTGCGAGATTGGCGATACCACGTGCACCGGGTTCGCGTCGATAGCTACCTACAATCTCACCACCGGCGACAAGCGTTCGATGTTCCCCACGGCTGATGTCCGGATTCTCTTGCTGAAGAAGGAACCACTCGCCGGGAGACCTGCGCATCGTGCTGAACAACTGGTTTGTGTCAGTTGATGCAAGGCGGAGGACGCCACGCCCAAAACTCCCAGCCGCAGGTTTGAGTATCCAGCGTTCACGCCTAGGAAGATGTGGGACCAGTTCTTCCGGATTGGCCGACGCAAAAGTGAGTGGCATGAGATCGGCCCACATCAACTTGCCGTGCAGTAACAAGTAGGCCGACGGTGGATTGATGCAACGAGCGCCGCTGTGGGCGAGGAGTTGCATGCGATCAATAAAGTCGTGACGTTTGCCGAGACCGATGGGCCAGACCAGATCAAAATCGGTCAACTGTTCGCGACCCGCGTAGACGGCACCATCGAGCCAGGATAACGAGTGGGTTCCCAAGACCGTTAACCAACCCGCAGCCTCAAATGCCGCGGGGAGGGTTTCAATGTTGTTGTTCGACGGTGGACCGTCGGGATCGGCCAGAAACAGGATCGAAGGCATGCAGAACTCCGGTCATGCCGGGCGATGCCCTGTGTACAATGCCTGCTACCGATGCAGCCACTGGAACGGGCCCCCTTGCAACTCAAAGATCAACTCAAAGATCACACCTTACCCGTCGATCAGATTCCGGACCATTGTCCGGTGCCGTTGAGTGAAAGCCGCAAGCAGGAACTCATTGAGGAAATCACCGCGCAGCTTACGGCGCGGGATGCGGTACTGATCGCGCATTATTATGTTGCCGGCGAAATCCAGGATCTCGCCGAAGCCACCGGTGGATTCGTATCTGATTCACTGGAGATGGCACGTTTTGGCAAGCGACACAACGCGAGCACGTTGATTGTTGCCGGTGTTCGGTTTATGGGCGAAACCGCGAAAATTCTCTCGCCCGAAAAGCGCGTCTTTATGCCGACGTTGAAGGCCGAATGTTCCCTCGACCTCGGCTGCCCACCCGATGAGTTCGAAGCTTTCTGTGATGAACATCCAGATCGGACGGTGGTGGTTTATGCGAATACCTCGGCACGTGTCAAAGCGCGGTCAGACTGGGTCGTGACCTCGAGTGTGGCACTACCCATCGTTGAACACTTGCATGCTCGGGGTGAAAAAATCCTGTGGGCACCGGATCGACACCTCGGGCGTTATATCCAGCTCAAAACCGGTGCCGACATGATGTTGTGGCGTGGTGCGTGTGTGGTGCATGACGAGTTCAAGACCAAGGGCCTCTTGGACCTCAAGAAACTCTACCCGGAAGCCGGGGTGTTGGTGCACCCGGAATCGCCCGAGGACGTTATCGCCCTCGCAGATGCGGTTGGCTCCACCAGTGGTATTCTCAAAGCGGCCACAGAACTGCCGCATAACACCTTCATCGTCGCTACCGATAAAGGCATGTTCCACAAGCTCAAACAGAAGAACCCACACAAGCGGTTTATCGAAGCCCCCACGGCGGGTGATGGTGCAACCTGTAAAAGTTGTGCACATTGCCCCTGGATGGCGATGAATCGTTTACAGGTGCTGGCCGATACGCTCGCATCTGCGACGCAGATGATCGCCAATGAAATTCATGTGAATCCAGAAGTGGGGCAGCGCGCGATGGTGCCGCTCAATCGAATGCTCGACTTCCGGGTCTAGTGACGAGTTAATCCCGAATGCAGGTAAAGGGAGCAGGCGAAAGCTGAGGGGATAGAGGAGATGAGCAAGGTGCTCGAACTGGTCATGACACCGCGGAGTGACGGCCATGAGTATCGATTCAAGGCATCACGTCTTGATGACGGACGGCCCGCACTCAAACGCCACGATCGGGATGTGTGGCTCATTCGGCGAGCGAATCACGGGTGGGTAGTGGTGGATGATCCACAAGGACGAATCACCGGATGATCCTGGGATGTCCTGCCACACGATCAGGTCGACCTACCACCAGAAGGTCTATGGATCGGGCACAAAGGTGAAAAAGCCTATGCCTACGACGCCCGATACGCGTAAGGCACGGAGACGGCACTCAGCTTGCGTCTGCTGCTCGAAGTGCCGTTCTTAAATCCATAATTCGCTGATCCAACTGTGCGCGTAACCGCTCATCGGAACGGCTAATGAGTCGCTGTGCATATTCCAGATGTTGTATGGCACGGCTGTAGCCGCCGTGTAATGCGAAGTACTCCGCTCGAGCGCGATGAACCGCAATGACGTCACCCGCAAGTCCCGCGGTTTCCGCCAGTTCATACCAGATATCGATATCTCTTGGATTTGCCTGACTTTGTCGTTCGAGCACGGCCTGGGCTTCGTTGTGGCGATTGGCGGTGCCGAGCGCACGCGCGTAGAGCACGGACAGCGGCGTGTTGTCCGGATTAAGCACAAGGTGATGGCTGAGCAGGTGCGCCGCCTGATCTGCCTTGCCGGCATCCATCAGCGATTCTGCGTGGGCACCCACATAGAGAATTTTCTGTGGATCGGAGCCGAGCAAGGATTCGGTGATGGCTAGAGTCTCCCCATGTTTGCCGCTCTTCCCGAGGGCGAGGGCAAGACCATACTCGGCAGCCATGTCGTCGGGGTTCTCCCGGAGCGCTTTTTCAAAGAGCGCAACTGCTGCGGCGGGACTGTCGGCGTAATGGACCTGAGCCCGTGCACGCATGAGTCGATAGTCGAGTTCATTGAGTCGGCTGTTGGCAGGCCCTGTAGCGGGTGTTTCAAGGCTCTGAATCTGTTGGCGAGTATCGGAGACACGCCGATCGGTCATCGGGTGCGTGAGCAGAAATTCAGGGGGACGACGCGTAAATCGATAGACATGGTGCATACGTTCAAACATGCGCGGCATGCCTTGGGGATCGAGCCCTGCACGAACCAAGGTATTCAGTCCGATTCGATCAGCTTCCGTCTCGCGGGTCCGGCTGTAACGCAGCTGTCTGGATTGTGCTGCAGCTTGCACGCTGGTGATGGCCGCCATACCAGCATCTCCACCACCCATCGCCGCGATGGCGATAGCAGCAATCAAACTGGCGATGGTGAGGGGGGTTTGGGCTCGCTGTTCTTCTACCCCTCGAGCGAAGTGCCGTTGCGAAAGGTGGGCCAATTCGTGCGCCATCACCGAAGAGTATTCGTGAACGTCGTGAGCGCTCAAGAAGAGCCCGACGTTTACACCCACAACACCACCAGGAGCAGCGAATGCGTTGATGTCCTTGTTATCAATCAGCACTACCCGCAGCAGTGAATCGGCGAGGTCTGAATAAGCAGAGAGCTGGCTGATGTGCACACTCACGTAGTACTTCATGAGGGGGTCGCGTGAGGTCGGCAGGTTGGCATAAACCTGTTTCAGAAAACTCTCACCGATTTCGCGTTCAAGTTGCGGAGAAATGGTGCCGGATGACGCATCACCCAAACTCGGCATGGCCAGTGGTTCGTCCACTTCGATGGCATCGCCTGTAGCGTCGGAAAGATCCGGATCTTCGAGGCTCACACGTGTGCCGAGCTCTGCTGCCTGCAGAGTTCCTGCAAACAACAGCATCGCCCCGATCCGAAAAATGTGGGGGCGGGCGCAACCCAAAGCGCGCTTGAGATAGGAGAGGATCATGGCCAGGATCATAGTGAATGGTCGGACTGAATGCCTGCTGAATCCGGATATACTGCCGGCATGACTGAATCCGCCACCGAGACCGTCCTCGATACCCAGGGACTCACCTGTCCGATGCCCCTTCTGAAGGCCAAGCAAGCCCTCAATCGGTTACCGGCTCAGGCGCTCTTGCGTGTCTACGCGACCGACCCGGGCTCGGTGCGAGACTTCGCGACTTTCGCACGCCAAAGCGGACATGAGTTGCTCGAATCCACTTCAGCGGATGGTGTTTTCACTTATCTCCTGCGAAAAAAGCCGGTGTAGTCGGTCGACTTCCTGTTCGGAACGGCGCTGCCCGTAGAGTGGCGCAAGCCTACGCTGGTACCATGCGCACACTTTGAGAATCTGGACAGATGGCATGTTGAGGGGAAGCATCGTTGCCCTGGTTACACCCATGCAGGCGAATGGGGATGTGGACTGGGTGGCGCTTGAAAAGCTGATCCAATGGCATCTCGACAATGGCACCCATGGCATCGTGCCAATGGGGACCACCGGCGAGAGTGCGACGCTGGATACCGACGAACACCTCAAGGTGATCCGTCGTACCGTCGAGATCGTCGCCAAACAGGTGCCGGTAGTTGCAGGTACCGGCAGCAATTCTACCCGCGAGACCGTTCATCAAACGCAGGCTGCGGCCAAGTTTGGCGCGGATGCGTGTCTCTTGGTCACCCCCTATTACAACCGTCCAACGCCGGAAGGCCTCTATCAGCACTACAAGGCGGTGTCCGAGGCCTGTGATGTGCCGGTGGTGCTCTACAACGTACCACCACGCACCGCCTGCGACATGAAGCCAGAAACGGTGGGTCGCATCGCCACCTTGCCGGGTGTCATTGGCATCAAGGAAGCGTGTGGGGATGCTGAACGCGTCGCTGAGATCAAGGCTATGACACCTCCAGGCTTCATCATGTTGTCCGGTGAGGATGCACAGACATTACGCATGATGGAACTTGGTGCGGTCGGCACGATCACCGTCACCGCCAATGTACTCCCTAAAATGATGTCTGAGTTCTGCGATGCCTACCTGTTGGGTAACTCCACACGCGCCGCGGAACTGGATCGTCAGTTGCAGCCGATTCATCAGATTCTCTTTGTGGAGTCGTCGCCGACACCCACCAAGTGGGCACTTTATGAGATGGGCAAGATCGACCGTGGTATCCGCCTGCCGCTGGTCGAACTGTCGGAGAAGAACCGTCCCGAGCTGCTGCGCCGCCTCCGGACGGTCGGTGCGCTGAACTGATATAAAAACTGATCCAAAAGCTGATCTGGGCCCCGGCGTTCAAACACAAGATCGGATACGACACATGATTCGTTACACAGGACTGGTACTCGTCTGCTTCACGCTTGGCGCTTGCGGATGGATGAACGACGACAAGGGGATGTTCGTCGATCGCAAAGACGACTATCTCAAGGCCGAACAGCTGCCGCCGCTGGAAGTTCCGGAAGATCTGAATGCGGAAGACTTGAAGGATCCGTTTCCAATTCCGCCGACACCGGCACAGGCCAATGCCCGGTATTTCCCGGAGCGGCCCCCATTGCCGGACGCCATCTATTCCAGTGATAACCGGCGTGAAGTCCGCATTCAGCGTTTGTCAGATCGCCGCTGGTTGGCGATTCCTGAACCGCCGACAACCGTGTGGCCCAAGCTCAAACAGTTCCTCGCAGAAAATGGTGTCAACGTCGTTTATGAACAACCGACGGATGGACGTATCGACACTGACTGGTTTCGGGTTGAAGCGGTAGCACAGCAGACTTATCGCGATGTCGTACGCCTCGTCATCCAGGATGCGCGCGCAAAAGGAGGACTTGCGATAGGTCAAGAACGGCTGCGTATTCGCCTTGAGCGCGGCATGCAGGATTCGAGCAGCGAGCTGCATCTGCGCTACGAAAATGACAGTCAAGGGTTGCCTTCACCGGCAGGCATCGCTTCGTTGTCTGCTGTTCAATCGTCTTTACCTCAGGCCGAAGACGAGCTGTTGAAGGAGATCGGTGCCTACATCGCCGCGCGCGTTGCTGAACAGACGGTGTCTCGTGTGGCCACGGAGATTGCGGGCGCAGAAAAAGCTGAACTCGATCGTGATGCTGACGGTCGGCCGATCCTGCGTTTGCGTCTCGATCAAGCGCGCGCTTGGGCAGCGCTCAGTCGTGCACTTGAAAACGGTGGTGTGGAAATCCTGGCCGAAGATGAAAAGGCTGGCACCTACGATGTGCGGGTCAGCGAAGCAGTGTTCCGCGGCGAAGAGCCCGGTTTCTTCAAGCGTATGCTCAGTTTTGGTGATGACGATATCGATGACGTTCGTGTGCGACTTGTTGGTCAGGATGAGGATCACAAAGTACTGGTTGATCTGCTCGACGGTGCGGCCGCAGAAGACGATCTGGCTGAGCAAGTACTGGCGCTGATTCGCGAGTTCTCCGTTTGATTGGGCTTGCATCGCTCGGCAGTGGTAGTCGCGGTAACGGCACCCTGGTGCGCTTTGATCGTTCGCTGTTTCTCATCGATTGTGGCTTCACGGTTAAACAAACCGAAGCGCGATTGGCGCGACTGGGTGTGCGCCCTGGGGATATCACCGCCATTCTGGTGACCCATGAACATGCTGATCATGCGTCCGGTGTCGCGGCGTTTGCGCACAAGTATGCGATACCAGTGTTTGGATCTTACGGCACCTTGTCTAACAAGAGTTATTCGTTAGTGGGCTCGGCGTTTGACGGTGATGTGCCGTTTACGCTTGGTGATGTGCTCATTAACCCTGTACGTGTACCCCACGATGCGCGGGAACCTACACAGTTCGTCCTGTCACGAGGCGATGTGAAGATCGGAGTGTTGTCTGATCTCGGTTGTGTAACACCGCACGTGGTGGAGCAATTTTCGTCGACCAGTCTTCTCATGCTAGAAGCCAATCATGATGTTGGCGCGCTCGAAAACGGACGATATCCACCCATGCTCAAGCGGAGAATCCGATCAGATCTTGGGCACCTGTCCAATGGACAGTCTGCAGAGCTTCTGGAAGCGGTGGCTCACGATGACCTGCATGTGGTGATCGGGCATGTCAGTGAAGAGAACAACGGTGATTCCTTGCTTGACGCCGTGTTTGCTCCGCTTCGCGACCGGGTGAAGACATTCCGGATCGCGACACAGTCCACGGGAATGCTGTGGATCATGTTGCAAGGAGAGGCGCCAGTCAGCCACGAAGGATGGGGGCGTGTTGACGTCCAACCCATGCTGGCGCTTTAAGACAGCTACTTGAAGATCGATCAAATTTCCCCATTATCCTCATGCTCATCGGCACCCAGTCGTGTCGATAGCGGCGCGGCAACCAACACAGAGCAGTTATGGAACTAGGCAACAGCAATATCTTTGAAGCAAATCCTCAGAATTTCCAGAAAGAGGTGGCCGAACGTTCGCGTTCAATGCCTGTCTTGCTCTTCTTCTGGGTAGCACAGATGCCAACCTCCGTCACGGCACGCAAAGCGCTCGAAGGATTGATGCCTGCGTATCAAGGTAAAGCAGCACTGGCCCTGGTCGACGCAGCGCGCGAACAGATGCTCGTTCAGCAACTGCGGATCCAGAACCTGCCAGCGCTGCGTGTGGTGCATCAGGGTCAGATGGTTGAGCAGTTGGATGGGCCGCAGAGTGAGCGTGTCTACAAAAAAGTACTCGACCAACTGACGATGTCCTCGGGCGAGATGCTGCGCGCCTCGCTTGAAGATGTGCTCGCTGCCCGGGATTTCAATACGGCGTTACAGATCCTCGAATCGTCCATTCAGGCGGAACCCAATAACCCCGCCTTTCGTGTCGAGTTGGCCGACGTGCTTGCACGTGCTGGTGAAGTGGAAGAAGCCCGCAAGGCGTTGGCATCGATCCCTGATGACGCACCGGATCGCAAGCGTCCCATGATGCGTATCGAGTTTGCGGAAGAGGCGGCGGGTCTTGACGACGTGACTACGCTGCGCAACAAGTTGTCAGCTTCACCCAATGATTTAGAGACCCGTTATGCGCTTTGCATTCAGCTGGTCGCTGAAGAACGTTACGAAGAGGCCATGGAGCTCGGCCTCGAAATCGTCCGTAAGGACCGGACTTTTCGTGACGACATCGGCCGGCTCATGTTGATCCGCATCTTTGACTTACTCGGTAAAGGCGCTCCGCTTGCGGCGACCTTCAGACGGCGGATGTTCAACTACCTGCATTGATCGAGAACCAGGGCTTCCTTTGCTGAAGCCCTGACAATTCTGCTTAGTTTCCTGATTGCTCTCGGCCTCGAGCCTGAATCGACGCCCGGCGCGCGGCAACTTTTTCGGGTCGAACTTCACGACGACCATGCGCTTTGCTCGCTTCGTCTTCGATTTGCAGCCCTTCAGCCAGGGTTGAGTACCAACCGGCGTTGATCAATCTTTTGATCTCGCCACGGGTCACCGGTTCTGTCGTGAGGATGTCGCGCGCGAGCTGCAGACACGTCGGCATGAGTTGATCTGCAGGAACCACTCGATTCACCAATCCCCAGGCATACGCTGTCGGCGCATCCAAGTAGTTGCCGGTGAGGCTGAGTTCTTTTGCGCGATTGGCGCCGATGAGCCGTGGCAGACGCTGCGACAGGCCCCAACCCGGTACGACACCAACACGTGCATGAGTATCGGCGAAGCGAGCCTCTGGAGAAGCGATCAAAAAATCACACATGAGTGCGAGCTCAAAGCCGCCCGTGATCGCAAAGCCATGAACCGCACCGATGATAGGCTGAGGCACGTCAGCCAACGCATCCGCGAGGTCGATCGCTGCCCGAGCGGCATCAGCAGGCTTTTCGCCCCCTAGCTCTTTCAAATCAAGCCCTACTGTAAAAGCCCGACCGGCGCCCGTGAGGATGATAACTTCGGTTTTTTCATCACTCTTGAGCTCAACGAAGGTATCGCTGATGGCGTTACGCAGCCCGGTGGAGAGCGCATTGAGTGCCGTTGGGCGGTTCAGGGTGACGATGGCGATGCCATCTTGGTGATCAACAAGTACAAGCGGTTCGGTCATGGTGTCCTACAGGCCCTAAGATTTAACAGTGGTTGGATTTGGGCTCAGGGTAGCGGGCCCCAAGATGGTGGGCTAGTGTTCAGTCTGTAAAGAAAACAGCAGAGAGCACATGACCTGGGCGATGGTTGAGGCATATGGCCCTGATGCGGACACCGAGGATCTGGTACCCGCCATGGATTCGAGGGCGCCAGGACTTCTCGCGGCGCTGCATGCAGAGAGCACGCCCGTATGGGAACGGCTTCAGCGAATTCACTTTGAATGGGCGAAGCTCGATCTCGAGCTCTGCGTCATGGACTTCTCGTCACAGCCTGATCGGCGGCTCTGAACGACGTATTCGCTGAAGGGGAAGCGCGCTTTGCTCGAGCCGGTGCGGCACGTGTTCTGCAGCAAACGTGGGGCATTTCCACCAAAGATGGCTGGTCGCCTGAGGCCACCATTAGATGGCTCGTCGCGCTGAGTGCGGGAACCATTTTCCCGGCCGCGAGTCAGAACGACAGCAAGCGAGGCAGTAGAGTGGTCCTCGACGTGCTGTGGAAGTCCTGTTGGGCTTCAGTTCAGCAGCCGGTGTCCAAACTCTCGTGCGCTGAGGTAATCGACCGTGTTCGTGACTTTCGTCAGTTGGCGTACAGCGGCGAGCTGATGGAGCGTCCTGCAGGAGATGCACTGCGCGCCCTGGTTATGTTGCTCGAGCGGCTTCTTGAGCTGCGTTATGTCCTCAAGGCGATGAAGCAAAAACGGGTGCGTGGTGTTCCCCGAAGGCAAGCGAAGAAGGCACTCAACCGCCAGGTAAACAGGGTCGAGAGGGTGCTGACGACGTTAGAATGGCCTCCGGAGCTTGCTCCAACACCAAAACGGACTCAGTGACATACAAGTGGAGATCGATGCGTTGAGAACGATGAAACGCCTCTTTTCAGTCGCGACGATGTGGCTTATTGCAACTCACACCATCGCCGCGGAATCGTTGACCTGGGGTCCTGCCCACGGCACGGTTGTTTCCCTTGAAGCCGCCGATCAGAACGGTGCTTACCAGACCATTAAGTCGATGACTGGCGCCAAGGGGCTGTTAGTTTTTTTTAACCGCTCCGCCGATTGGTGACCCTTCTGTCAACGCCAGTTGGTCCAACTGGAAAGTGAGCGAGCAAGTTTTGAAGCCCTGGGTGTCAACGTTGCGGGCATGACCTACGACGCGGTCGACAAACTCAAGGCGTTCCATGACCGATCGACCCTGGGTTACCCACTGCTTTACGACGATCAAGCAAAACACGTGAGCGCCCTCGGGATTCGCAACACCGAGTACGCCGAGGGTCATAGCGCCTACGGCATTCCCCATCCGGGCATTCTGCTTCTTAGCCCGGAAGGCAAGGTTCTGGCCCGTTTTGCGGTGCCGGGTTATCGTCAGCGGCCGCCTCTCGAAGAGGTGCTTGCGGTGGTTCGTGATCGCGTGATGGACTGAACGGCGGGTCGCGGTGCCTTCTTCAACGGGTTCCTTTACCGGGTTGTGGCACAATGCTCCAGCCCGAAAACACGGACTGACGGAATTCCACAGGTGCTGACTTTTCGATTGACCGCCCTACTGCTGATCGTTCTCAGCAGCGGGTGTACTTCCATTATTTCCGGCGTTTCCCAGGGCTTTACCGATAACCTGTCGAACGCGATTCTCGATAGTGAAGACATCGAGTTGGTGCGAGATGGCGCGCCTGCCTATCTCCTCATGATTGATGGGTTGCTCGCCGGCAGTCCCGATGATGCAGCGTTGTTGTCAACAGCAGCACGGCTTAACTCGGCGTACGCAGGCGCCTTCGTCGAAGAGAAGGAGCGCGCGCGCCGCATGCACACCAAGGCGCTTAACCTTGCCAAGAAAGCCGTATGTGAAGAAATCGATAACGGCTGCGATCTCGAGAAGATTGAACTGTCGACCTTTAATGCCTGGCTTACCGAGCGTGACGAGGATGACGCGGCGCTGCTCTACGGTCTTGGTTCAACGTGGGCCGGCTGGATGCAGGTGCATAGTGATGACTTCAACGCCATTGCCCAGCTCGCCCGCGTGAAGGCACTGATGCAAAGGGTTGTTGAGCTCGATGAGACGCTCGACCAAGGAGGTGCACATCTCTATCTCGGCGTTTTCGAAACGTTGTTTCCACCGGCGATGGGCGGTAAGCCCGAGGTTGGCCAAGCCCATTTTGAAAAGGCGACAGAACTCTCCAATGGCCGTCATCTGCTGACTAAGGTGATGTATGCGGAAAGTTATGCTCGGCTCGTCTTTGATCGCGAGCTGCATGATCGATTGCTCGGCGAAGTGCTGGCCGCGGATGCAAAAAGCCCAGGGCTCACTTTAATCAACGTTGTCGCCCAAGGTCGGGCGCGTTCACTCATGGAATCGGCTGATGATTACTTCTAAACCCCTCTCCTACGTCGTTCGCTGCACGTTCGCAGTTCTGCTGTGCATGCCGCTCTTCGCCTGGTCGGCGACGGTGCTCAAAATCGCTGCAGTTTCACCGGATGGTTCCGTGTGGATGAAGCAGTTGCGAGTATCCGGCAAAACCATCGAAACGGAAACGGCTGGGCGCGTGCAGCTCAAGTTCTATCCCGGTGGTGTGATGGGTGATGACAAGGCGGTGCTGCGCAAGATTCGCACCGGCCAGTTGCATGGTGCAACGTTTACGTCAGGTGGTCTTGTTGGCATCGACCCGGATTTTCAGATGTACAGCTTGCCGCTGGTGTTCAACTCGCGTGAAGAAGCTGAAGCGGTTCGCAAAGTCTTCGATCAACGATTGGTCGAGGGTCTTCGTGTTAGGGGTTTCGAGGGATTCGGCATCGCTGAGATTGGTTTCGCCTACATCATGTCGCAATCACCCGTGCGTGGGGTTGCTGAAGTCAAACAACAAAAAATCTGGATTCCGGATAACGATCCGGGCGCAACACGCCTGATGAGCAGTTTTGGCCTGAGCGGCATTCCCCTCTCTATTGCGGATGTGCTGACAGGTTTGCAAACGGGGCTCATCAACACGATCGCCGCGCCACCTGTCGGCGCGATTGCGCTGCAGTGGTACACGCAGGTGAAACACGCCGTGGACATGCCGTTGATGTATGTCTACGGCACTCTTGCGGTCCAAGGGAAGGCATTTAACAAGTTGTCGGACGCCGATCAAGCGGTCGTCAGAAAGGTGCTCGCTGATGCGGTTGCGCAGGTGGATGCACTGGCGAAGAAAGATGATGCGAGTGCTCGAGCTGCAGTAGGTGCTCAGGGTGTAGCGTGGATTACCCCTACACCTGAACAAACAGCAGAGTGGCGGTCACTCGCAAAGGCGGCTAATGACCGGTTCGCGGCCGAAGGGTTTATCAGTGCCAAACTGTATGCGGATTTTCAGACGGAACTCGCTCGCCTGCGCAGCGCGCCCTGATCCCTGACACCCGCACGGAGGTCAACGTTGAAAGCGCTTCGTGCCATCGAATCCGGACTGCTCGTTCTACTGCTTGCCGGCATGATCGCGGTTTCGGCGTGGCAGGTTCTGGCGCGGGTGTTCTTGGACGGTGGCCTACCTTGGGGTGACGCCTTTGTACGTGTGATCGTGTTGTGGATTGCCATGTTAGGCGCCATGGTCGCGGCACGTAACGATGATCACATTCGTATTGATCTGATGTCGAAGTTTCTACCCGATGCGGGTAAGCGAGTGATGCAACGCATCGGTTCGCTCCTCACGGCGATCATCCTCGGGATCTTTGCCTGGTTCAGCTTCCAGTTCGTGAAGCTTGAATACGAGGATGGCATTTTGGCGTTCGCCGAAGTTCCGGCGTGGTTGTGTGAAGCGATCATGCCGGTAGCGGCCGCTGTCATGTGCCTTCGCTACCTCCTACACGTGTTCAATCCGCCGGAACGACCCGAGCAAGCCCCCGAAACGGAACCGTCAGCATGACCATGTTGCTCATTCTGGGTGTCGTGCTCATGGCTCTGGCTGGTGCGCCACTGTTTGCTGTGATCCTTGCGGGCGCGATGGTGGGTTTTCATACAGCGGAGATCGATCTCAGCGTCGTCGCCATAGAGCTTTACCGTATTGTGGATACGCCGCTACTGGTCGCACTGCCGCTCTTCACGTTTGCCGGTTATGTGTTGTCAGCTGCGCAGACGTCGCAGCGTCTTGTGGATGTTGTGCAGAGTCTATTTGGGGGCATGCCTGCTGGACTTGCTGTGGTGGGTTTCATTGCTTGTGCGCTCTTTACCGTGTTAACCGGTGCGAGTGGCGTCACCATCGTGGCTCTCGGTGCACTTTTGTTACCGGCGCTGATGAGTCAGGGTTACAGCGAAAAATTCAGTCTGGGCCTCGTCACTTCGTCGGGCAGTCTGGGTCTACTGATCTTTCCATCGGTGCCTTTGATTCTCTATGGCGTTATCGCGCAGCAGATGGATGTGGGCGTGCCTTTTGCGATCGTTGATCTCTTTAAAGCAGGCATCCTTCCGGTGCTTCTGATGTTGTCGCTGCTGATTGCCTACACGTTGTGGAAACACCGCGGTGGTGGGCTTCAACGCCAACCGTTTTCCAAGGCCGAACTCAAACGGGCACTTTGGGCCGCGCGTTATGAGATTCCGTTGCCGTTTGTAGTGCTGGGTGGTGTCTTCAGCGGCGTATTCGCGATCTCTGAAGCTGCCGCAGTGACAGCGGTTTACGTCGTCCTGGCCGAAGTGTTGTTGTATCGGGATGTCGAAATCAAAGCACTGCCGAAGCTGGTCGTTGAGTCCATGGTCATAGTCGGCGGAATTCTGCTCATCCTCGGTGTTGCCCTCGCGTTCACGAATTACCTGATCGACGCCCAGGTGCCGCAGCAGCTCTTTGATTTCATGCAGGGTTATGTCCAGAGCCCGTTGATGTTCCTGCTGCTCTTGAACATCCTCTTGTTGGTGTTAGGAGCGATCCTCGACATCTTTGCGGCCACTGTGATCATGGTGCCGCTCTTGTTGCCGGTGGCAGTTGGCTATGGCATACACCCGGTTCACCTTGGGATTATTTTTCTGGCCAATATGCAGATCGGATATTTCACGCCGCCCATTGGTATGAACCTCTTCATTGCGAGTTACCGTTTTCGCAAGTCCATGGTGGAGCTGTATTCCGCCTGCGGGCCGTATTTCGTGGTGCTGTTGTTGGCGGTATTGATCATCACCTATGTGCCTTGGCTATCTCTGGTGTTTGTGCAATGAACCTTCGAACGCTGCTGCTGCTTGCACTGTTTTCACTTGCTCCGTGGGTTTGGGCGGCTGAACCCGCGGCCCAAATTGATGCCCTGCACGAGGTGCTGATCAAGGCCATGAAACATGGTGGCACGGCGAGCGAACGGGTCGGCATCGTTGAAAAAGTGGTGGTCGATAACTTTGACTTTGAGTCCATTGCCAAGGTCAGCGTTGGTCGGGAATGGCAAAAGATTGGCGCCGACGGGCAGAAGAAGATCGTCGATCTCCTGCGCCAGTTGTCGCTCGCCACTTACGCGGATCGGTTCGACAGTTTCGAGAACCAGAAATTTGTGAGCGAAGGCGAGGTCAAGGGCAAGAGTGGTACAGTCGTTAAGTCCCACATTCTGCGCAGCAATGGCGAGAAAGTTTCGCTGCACTACTACTTTCGTAATGGTCGCATCTTCAATGTCGTCGCCGATGGTGTGAGCGACCTTGCGCTTAGGCGCGCTGACTATGGCAGCATTTTGCGTCGTGAGGGATTTCCTGCACTGCTGGCCCATATCGAGCGCAACATTGAAGAACTGCGATAGCTTCAAACGCCTGATCCTGCTCCCACTGGTCTTGGTCTTCACGGGGCTGATGGGCGGCTGCGCGACGCTAGAGGGGGATCCCTGGGCGGTCTATGACCCACTCGAGCCCACCAATCGAAAGTTCCATACGGCGATCGATGCGGTTGACCGTCGGGTAATCGCACCGGTAGCGCGGGGCTACAAGACAATCATGCCGGACTGGGCAGAGCGAGGGGTCACCAACTTTTTTCGGAATGTTCGACGGATCGACAGCGTCGCCAACAGTTTGTTGCAGGGGAAGGCGAAAAATGCCGGAGAGGACTTCGCCGGGCTCCTGGTGAACACGACGCTCGGGCTTGGTGGACTGTTGGAAGTGGGTGGCCGGATGGGGCTCAAACACCACGATGAGGACTTTGGGCAGACACTCGCCGTGTGGGGTGTGACCCGCACCCGGTACATCTATCTGCCTTCAGGTCCAGCAACGATACGAGATGCGCCCGGTACTGCCTTCAAGTCCTGGATTCCCAGCGTGATTTTGAGTGGCGGTTATACCTTCTGGGTAGGCGCCATGGACCTCTTGTCCGTCCGAGCCGATGCGTTGCCATTGTCCGACGCCCGCGACCAGACTGCGCTCGATGCCTATGTGTTCACACGAGATGCCTGGTACCAACGGCGCAAATTCGTGGCCTTCGACGGTGATCCGCCCGTGGATGATCTCTTTGAGGAATTCGAAGAGGACTTTGAAGCCGTGTTGGATGCCGAAACCGAAGCGAGCGATTCTTCGGGGGATTCTTCCGGAAACTCTCCGCAATGACGCAGGCCTTTCTGAATGCGCTCGTCGCCTACGTGGCCTGGGTTTGCCGTAATCCACGCGTCACCTTGGGTCTGCTCACTCTGCTCACGGTGGTGTGTGGGGTGTATTCCTTCGAAAAGTTCCGCATCAATTCCGAACTCTCGAACCTTATCGACCAAAGCTCCACCTGGCGCGGTCACTTCGATGATTTTGAAGCGGCGTTCCCCGACCAACTAAAGACCGCAGTCGTTGTCGTTCATGGCGATTCTTTTGGCGACGTTGAAGCCGCGGCAAAAGCGCTGGAAGTGGCGATCCGCGCGCAGTCGAAATTTGTCGCGGTCTCAGCACCCCAAAATCTCGATTTCTTGCGTGACCGCGCCTTGCTGTATCTGTCCGCCGAAGATCTCGATGAGATGTCAGAACGACTCGCCGATGCCCAGCCGGTATTGACAGCCATCGCCGAAGACCCGTCGCTACGTGGTGTTCTTGAAGTTCTGGGTGACGCGGTTGAGAACGCCGATGACGCAGAAATGTTCGCGACCGTGCTGGAACTTGTCACGAAGAGTGGCGAACGTGCGCTTGCCGGTGAACCGGCGCGGGTGGCGTGGACGGATGAACTTTTTTCACCGGATCCGCCGCAGATTCGCGTGATTACGTTGAAGGGCAAGCCAAACTTTGATGTGTCTCTGCCGAGTGCTGAGCTTTTGGCGCTTCTCGATGAAGCGATCAAGAGCGTCAAACGAGCACCGGGGGTGGAAGTTGGTGTCACCGGTGAAATTGCACTCACTCATGAAGAAATCCAGGCGGCGACGGGCGGTGTGAACCTCGCGGGTTGGTTGTCCACCGCGGTGCTCGCGCTGATGATGATCATCGGTGTGCGCTCCTGGAAAATCGTACTGACGACATTACTGAAGCTCCTCGTCGGCGTGATCTTCACCACGGCGTTTGCGATGTCAACCATCGGCGAATTCAATACGCTGTCGCTCGTTTTCATCGTGATGTTCTTCGGCTTGGGTGTGGACTACTCGCTGCATTATTCGCTGCGTTATCAAGAATCGATCGGTGAACACAACGATGTAGGGGAAGCACTGATTCACGCTGCGAAGGGTGTTGGTGATGCGATTGCTTTGTGTGCGATCACCACGGCCGCCGGTTTTCTTGCCTTCTGGCCAACACGTTATGGTGGGCTTGCCGACCTTGGCGTGATCTCCGCTGCCGGTATGCTCATTGCTCTCTGGCTGACGTTTACGTTACTGCCGGCCGTCTATGTGTTGAGTGGTCCTGTGCGTGCACATCGTCTGGAGATGCCCAGCAGTGACGCTATCGTGCGCAAGTTGATCGCGCATCGCCGCTGGGTGATCGGCGTCATATCCATCGCCGCGGTCATCGCCACCGTGTTTGCGTCGCGTGCGCAGTTTGATTACAGCGTACTCGCACTGCGTGATGAGAACACCGAGTCCATGCGCATGTTGCGATTCCTGCAGCGAGAAGGTGTCGCGACGGACTATGCCTTGTACGTGGTGCATCAACCCGGAGAGCTTAATATCGAGGCGTTAGAAGCGCTGCCCATGGTGGATTCGGTTCTGACTCCTGCGGACTACGTGCCGAATGATCAGGACGACAAGCGTTATGTGATCGAGGAGTTAAATCTGCTACTCGAGAGTGCGTTGATGCCACTGGAGGTGGCTGAAGCGCCAGGCGCCCAGGCGCTGCGAGAAGCCATCACGGAGTTCGCAGACCAGCTCGAATCAAAAAACCTCGAAGGTGTAGCGACCTGGCGGAAGCTTGCCGCACTTCCTGATGAACCGCTGATGGCCTGGCAAGGCGATGTGGTTGAGCCGCTTCAAAAAGAGCTTGATTGGTTGTCTCGCGCACTGTCCATGGAACCGGTCACGTTCGATGACCTGCCGCCGGATCTCGTGCATCGCCTGGTTACGGCGGATGGACGTCATCTGTCGGTCATCACACCACGTGACGACATAACGGACGTCGCTTCCCTCGGCGAATTTATCGACAGTGTTCATACCATTGCGCCTACCGCGACAGGTCGACCGGTGATCGAAAAGGGCGCGGGCGAGATTGTAATCGGCTCGTTTATCCAGGCGACGCTCACCGCGGCGGGCGTCATCCTGCTCATTCTCCTCATCATGTTCCGCAGTCTGAAGAGTGCCTTCCTGATTTCAGTGCCGCTGTTGCTCGCCGGCCTCTTCACGCTGGCCGTTGGAGAACTGATCGGCGCACCGCTGAATATGGCTAATATCCTGGTGTTGCCGCTGATCTTTGGGCTCGGAGTAGACAACGGCATTCACGTTTATCACCGCTATCACCAAGGTGGAGATGTGGCCGGTCTCATGCACTCCAGCACACCACGTGCGGTGATGCTGAGTACGTTGACCACGGTTGGTGCGTTTGCTTCGTTGATGTTATCTCCCCATGTCGGTACAGCATCCATCGGTCTCTATCTGACCCTCGCGGTGGGCCTTCTGTTGTTGTTCGCGATTTTCCTGCTGCCTGTACTGCTCAAGCCAGCTCGATGACGGCGTTCATCTGGCGTTTTCCGCTGTTTTTCCTTGGGCTTTTGTTGGCCATTCGTGCTTTCACAGCTTTCTCGTTGGATTCGGTGCCCGCAGCTGCGTGGATACACGTATGGATAAACGGTGTGCTGGCCGATGCGGTGGCGTTGTTGATGGTGAGCTGCCTGCTGGCGCTCGGCTGCTTGAGTTCACGACCATGGTTTCGTTGGGTCGTGTCCGGTGTGGTGATCGCGGTTGTACTTATCGTGGCGATCGCTGAAGTGTTTTTTTGGTTTGAGTTTCAGGCGCGACTGGATCGTTTGGTTTTCCACTATCTGGCCTATCCAGTTGAGGTGCTCGTCTTTCTGGAGGAGCAGTTCTACCTGAAGTGGATTCTGATTCCTTTCGCCCTCATCGTGGTGCTGTTGGCACGGCTATTAGCTGAACCACCTGAATTGTCGCTACGCAGTGTTGCAGTTGTGTGGCTTGGTGCGGGCATTGCCGCCTGGCTGAGTGGACAACCGGTAATCGAACAATCACGCCTGCTGACGCAGCTTGCGAGTAACGGATACGTGGGTATATTGACCGCGGCGCGTGTGAACGAAACACGGTGGAACGGATTGTTTCCAGGTGTCACGCCAGCGCGAGAAGCGTTCAAAGCGGAACCTTCGTTGCCACCGATGGTCAGCGTCGATGCCAAACATGTGGTGCTCATCATCGAGGAATCCTTTGCTGGAAAGACTTGGGAGGATCCGAAGGAACGCGCGCTGCACCTCCCGGCGTTTTCGGCGTTAGCAGGGGAGGGGCTGCGGTTCGATAACGTCTACGCCGCAGGTACTCGAACGACGCGTGGCATGGAGTCCATCCTCAACGGGTTTGTGCCGTTACCGGGGATTTCTGCTACCGAGCGCAAGGGATTTGAACGCCTGCCGTCACTTCCCCGGGCGTTTCGCGACCACGGTTTCAAGACGGTGTTTGCCTATGGCGGCTGGCCTGGCTTCTCGAATTTCACGCCCTATTGGCAAGGCATCGGGTTTGAAAAAACCACGAGCCGTTATGATTTTCCCGAAGGCACCTTTGAAACCAGTTGGGGTGTCAGTGATCGTGATCTTTTTGCGCACGTGCTCGGGCTGATGGATGAACTCACGCTTGCCGCGCAGCCCATATTTCTGTCGACGCTCACCGTTAGTAACCACCGCCCCTTTGTTGTGCCGTCGGGGGAGGCTAATGCAGAGCAGCGGTCTCTGCAGGCAGCGATGCGTTATGCAGATTCTGCCCTCGGCTGGTTTTTTGCTGAAGCGCGCAAACGAAATTGGTTTGATGACACGGTTTTTGTCGTTATCGCCGATCATGCACCGAGGATCTATGGAGACAGCCTGATTCCGGTCGAAAGTTATCGAATTCCCATGCTGCTGATTTCTTCTCCCGAGGTGCAGCCCGCGGTAATCACCGAGCGTGGATCCAGTACCGGCATCGCTACGACGCTACTCAGCCTTTTCCATCTCCCGACAAAGGAGCAGTTCTGGGCGCCTTCGTTATTGGATGGCCAAGATGGTCCTGTTTGGATTGAACACGATTATCACGTGGGCGAGCTGCTGAATGACCGCCTCACGATTCTCGCTCGAGGAGGCAGGTTCTATCAGTGGACGGTTGCAGGACATCAGTTCACGCCGGCGGGAGAAATTGCGGCGGACACGTTGGAGTCACGACGAATTGTGGAGCGGTTCAGCCAGGCCCACGAGGTGCTTTACCCCCGCTAGGCCCGCCAGGAGCAGGGGTTAGCCGTTGAGGCGCTGTTCACCGTTGCGCAACATCGCGATGTTGGGCGCAAGCAGCTTCTTGAAGTTGTCCAATGAAACGGGTCGGCTAAAGAAATAGCCCTGGACGTAGTCGCAGGACTGACTTTCAAGGAAATGCAATTGCTCAGCGGTTTCCACACCCTCCGCCACTACTTCTCGTTCCATGGCGAGCATCTGTAGCAGTGTTGCGTTGACGTTAATGACCTGCCCACGATCACTCACCATCAACATGCCAGCCGGCGCATTAGCGAATGCATGGTTCAAGGCATCGAGCGTTACGGATTTTCGACGAGGATCCTAGAGCAGAATGGACGTCGCGATCCTGATCGCCGCGAGCGCGATCAGGAAATCTTCGGGGACTCTGCCACCCGCAGAACTTTCAAGGAGCGGCAGGAGTTCAGTGGCATATGCAGTTGCCAACATGGCCGAGGCAATGGCCGCAATCAGCAGCGTTAGTCCACGATGCGTGGCGAGATTGGAGACGGTGAGCGCCACCAGAAACACCGGAATGGCGAGGTTGTTGTCGGTTTGAAAGGCCTGCACGGTAAAGCCGACGCAGAGGATCGTTGTCGCGACGAAGGCGACCAAGCCTCTTGATATGGGTGCTTCCCGCCAGCCCTGCTGCATCGAGTATTGTTCCGACTGAACGACCGGTTATGCTCAGCGGGTGACTTGCACCGGAGCATCACGATGAATGTATTTCTGACACTACCGGTGGCCGGACAAGGCCTCTATGACATCACGCACAGGGTTCGTCAGGTTGTTGACGGCGCTCGCGTGAGTGAGGGATTGGTCACACTCTTTTTGCGACATACGTCGGCAAGTCTGCTCATCCAGGAAAACGCGGCGCCCGAGGCCAAGAACGACCTCGAGGCATGGCTCAACCGTTTGGTTCCAGAAAGAGACCCGCTGTACACCCACAACGATGAAGGACCGGATGACATGCCGGCACACATCAAGGCGATGCTCACTGCCGTGAGTGTTTCGGTCCCGATTGCGCAGGGTGCGATGGTGCTAGGCACCTGGCAGGGGATCTTTTTGTGGGAGCACCGGCATGCGCGGCGATCACGGGAAATCGTGGTCAGTGTGATCGGCAGCGTTTGAGTTTGATTACCTTTTGGTTTGTCGGTCGCGAATCGCGTCCGTCCAGCGACGGTGACCTTCTGGATCGAGGATCATCGAGGCAAAGAACAACAACAGATCCTTGTGATTTGGGGTGATCTGCGCGGCCTGCATGGCCCGTTCACCGGCTTTGGAATTAAGGAATTTGAAGATGCCACCGATGGTGCCTTCTTCTTTTCCGAGGATCGGTGCCGACCAATGCCCAATGATGTCGTGCAGATCGGGCAGATCGTCTTCATGAAGTCCGGCTGCACCTGGGTCGAGGACGACGTTGGCCCACACCGTTCCGGCGAGGATGCAGTAGGTGTCCTTATCGATGAAGGCCTCAATCAGCTGGCTTCGTTCAGTGATGTCTTCCAACACTGGACGGAGCTGCTCGAGCAGTGGTTGATTCAGTTCGTTCATGCGCTCGTGCGAAGTGCCTTGATTTCCGCCAGGGTTGATGTCAGGCGATCTAGCCGGGCCACCAGGTCTCGAAGCAGCGGCTCTTCGGTTGTTGGTACAGAGGTTTCGGAACACAGCGCGGCGTAACAAGCGCGCAGACGATTTTCACTGTCCCGCTCTTCGGCAATGAATCGTCCGAGTAGTGCACCCGTTTCCGGATCGATGTTTTGATCATCGAACAATGAACGCAGCGCATCGGGTCGCGCAGGTTCCTGATAACGCAGGATTTGCTCGAATTTTTCGCGGTCTGTCGCTTCAGAGCGAACGCAGGCGAGGTCTGCGCTGAATCGGTCAGAGGGTTTTTCTCGCACCGAGAAGCCGAGCTCACACATTCTCTTCGTGAACGCGGCGCCGTGTTCCCGCTCACGGATCGCCACGACGTCCAGAACGGCCCGAACATCAGCACGGGAGGTGGTCTTTGCCCAGGCGGACAACAATTCCCCGCCGCGGCTTTCCCCGACCGCGATGGCGTTGAGTAGGCCGAGGTAGGAGGGCTTCTTCGTGTGTTCGCTCATATATTCGCCCATGAGGAAGAGATCCGAATTGGAAGGAGGGTCGAGGATAAACAAGGCCTGAAGCCGACGCGAGTATTGTGCGCGGTTACCCTTGAGTCTTCGGCTGATCGTCTAACGCTGCTAACATCGCGCCCTTGCAGTTACCCCGTGTGGTCGGGGTAATCAACTTCGTGGAGCCTTAAGCCATGCTGGAACTGGATCGGGTTTCCTTGCCCGAATCGAGCGAAGCGCTGCGTGTTGACGCGCGCGCGTTTCTTCAACAACACCGTGATCTGATTGGGGAGCCCAACTCGGATTTCACCACCGGACATAGCCCTGAATTTTCCGCCGCATTAGGCGCGCGGGGCTGGATCGGTATGACCTGGCCGAAATCGTTCGGTGGCAGCGAACGCACGTTCTTTGATCGTTATGTGGTCACAGAAGAGCTGTTGGCAGCGGGCGCGCCGGTCAGTGCGCACTGGATTGCGGATCGACAGAGTGGGTCGCTGTTGCTCAAGTTCGGCAGCGAAAAACAAAAACAGACTTACCTTCCTGCCATTACCCGGGGAGAGTCGTACTTCTCCATCGGTATGAGCGAACCCAATACCGGCTCGGATCTCGCGTCGGTGCGCACCGCAGCCAAAAAGGTGGATGGGGGTTGGGTGATCAATGGCAGCAAGATCTGGACGACCGATGCGCATCGCAACCACTTCCTGATCGCGTTGGTGCGAACGAGCCCTGCTCAAGGTGAGAACCGGCATGTGGGCTTGTCACAGATCATCGTCGATTTGCGCAACGACGGTGCCCAGGTGCGACCCATCCGCAACATGGCGGGCGGCGAGGACTTCAACGAGATCGTGTTTCAGGATGTCCTGGTGCCGGAGGATCGCATCGTTGGTGAGGCCGGCAACGGCTGGAAGCAGGTCACCAGCGAGCTTTCTTATGAGCGCAGTGGTCCGGAACGATTCCTGTCGGCCTTTCGTGTGCTGGTTGAATTTGTTCGTCTGGTGGGTCCGAATCCACTGCCTCACGAAGCGGCGGTGATCGGTCGTGCAGCAGGACACCTGATGACGCTGCGAAAAATGTCCGCCTCGGTTGCAGGCATGCTCAATCAAGGTAAGCAGGTGGATGTTGAAGCCGCGCTCGTCAAGGAGCTCGGTAACAACTACGAGAAGCTGCTGCCGGAAATGACGCGGCTGGCGTTGTCCTCGAATCGATCGGGTCGAGCGGCGTGGCGTAGTGCCTTTGAACAAACCCAGCTGCTGTCGCCGTCGTTCACATTACGCGGCGGCACGCGGGAAATTCTGCGTGGCGTGATTGCCCGGGGGCTGGGTCTGCGATGAGTGATAACAACATGAATGAACAGCTCAGCATCATCATTGACACCGCCAACCGCCTGTTTGGCGACAGCGTCGATAAAGGGCTTCTGGATGCGGCAGAGCGTGGGGAGTTTGCGCAAAGCCTCTGGGCTTCAGTCGTCGCAACCGGTTTCCACGCCGTAGGTTCCAAGGACAGTGGCACAGGTGTTGTCGAACTCTTTGCGTTGCTCGATGTGGCTGGACGGCATGCTGCGCCACTACCTCTGGCGGAGACACTTCTGGCCAATGCGTGGGTCGGCTTGTCAGAAGGTGTGTCCAGCATCGGGCTGTGGGAAGGTCAACGCATCACTGACGTGCCCTGGGGCCGAAGTTCGACGCGCGTCATTGGTATTCGTCCCGATTCTGCGGAATGTGTCATCGTTGAACAGGTTGAAGTCATTGAGCGAAGTGCGAATCTCGCTGGGGAACCGCGTGATGTGGTGAGGGTTCCGGAGGGCGCGAGCCGTCACACGATTCGTTTGAATCACGGCAATGCTTGGTCTCAACTCGCATTGGCGCGTGCGGTGCAAACGGCCGGTGCCTTGTCCACGGTGCTGGATATCGCGCTGCAATATGCTGGTGAGCGTGAGCAATTTGGCCGGAGCTTAAGCAAATTCCAGGCGATCCAGCATTCCCTCGCGGTTCAGGCTGCGGAAGTTGCGGCAGCCCGACGGGCTGCTACCGGCGCCGTCGACGCGCTCGATACGCCGAGAGCGGCTGCCGAAATTGCGGCCGCGAAAATTCGTGCTGGTGATGCAGCAACCATGGTCGGTGAAGCCGCTCACCAGGTGCTCGGCGCCATCGGTTATACCCATGAACACCGGTTGCATCACTTCACGCGAAGGGCGTGGGCTTGGCGGGATGAGTTTGGCAATGAGTTTGATTGGCAACGCAGCCTCGGCGCCATGATTGCGGGTGTGGGTGCCGATCACGTATGGTCGTTTGTCACCGGGCGGTGAAAGACGTTTTACCGCCGCGCCCGACGGCGCCACTCAAGATTGCCGTTAGCGAGTGTTTGACGGGTGCTGCGGTTCGTTATGATGGCAGTGGCGCCCGTTCTTCCTATCCCCATGAGCGGCTTGCCGGTCTTTTCGAACTGTTACCCGTCTGCCCCGAAATGGCGATTGGCATGCCGGTGCCGCGCCCGCCCATTCGGTTGGTCGGGACCACGGAATCACCACGAGCAGTTGGCGTCACTGACCGTAATCAAGATGTTACGGATGCGCTTGCACAGTTCGGGATAAATGCCGCAGACCGTCTTCGCCAGGAGGGAATCGTCGGTTATGTGTTTATGAAGAACTCACCTAGCTGTGGCCTTTTTCGGGTCAAGGTCTACCCAGAGTCGGAAACTCTCACCGCGGATCGTTCAATACCTGTACATAGAGGACGAGGTGTTTTTGCTGAGGCGATAACGCGGACTTGGCCCGCTTTACCCGGTGAAGAGTCAGGGCGTCTGGAAGATCCGGTGCTCTGTGAGAACTTCGTAACCCGCGTCTTTGCCTACGCTCACTGGCGGACATTAGAAGAAGCCGGTATGACGGCGGCCGGATTAATCGGATTTCACAGTCGCTACAAGTACCTGCTCATGGCACACAGTATTAACGCCTATCAGCAGGTGGGACGCCTGTTGGCCGATCTGAAAGGTCAGGTTGAGGCTAAAGCAGCGGCTTACATTCTCGAGTTGATGGCAGGGTTAGCGAGACCGGCGACGCGCCAGGGTCATGCCAATGTGCTTTCTCACATCCAGGGCTACCTCAAAAATGACCTCGACAGCGCGACGCGGCAAGAGCTTGCAGCGCTCATTCAGAGCTACCGTCTAGGCGAACAGCCTTTGCTTGCGGTGCTGTCGCTGATGAAACATCATCTCTGCCGTTTCCCGGATCGTTACTTGGATGAGCAGGTCTATCTTGAATCCCATCCACCTTCAGCGGCCTTGCGGGTGATGCTTTGATAAAACCCTAATGCACACACGTTTTACGTGCGCAGCTGAGACGATCCCACAAAAAAACTGAACAATCCATCACAGGGGAGAAGGGCCGCCGTGGCACAAACACACGATCACGAAATCGTATCGATCTATCCGTTCAGCGATGCCGAAGTGGATACGATCATGAACAAATCCGTTGAGTGCGTGCTAATGTGGGCGACCAAAGACGGCTGGCCCGTCGGCGTCACCCACGCCTTTGTGTGGCACGAAGGCAAGATCTGGATCACCTTCTCCGAACACCGTCACCGCGCGGCTGCCATCAAGCGTGATCCACGTGTTTCGGTCAACGTTTCGAGCCACGGCTACCCGCCCGCACTCGCCGCCGATCCGTCACTGCCACGAGGCGCCATCACCTTCAAGGGCACCGCGGAGTTCAAGAGCGACGACGCTACGAAGAAATTTTTCTACACGGCACTGTCGAGAAAACTCAATCCGAGCAACAAGCAGGGTGAAGAGTTTTTCTTCAACCTGCTGGATTCACCCTTGCGCACCATTCTGGTGGTCACGCCGGTGAAGAAGATCATGTACAACGGCGCGACCGCCGGTAAACACATGACGGGTACCATTTCCGAAGCGGAACTTGGCGAACGGATGGAGAGTGATCTCGAGCGCATGAACCGGGCGCGTGCAGCGAAGGGTCTGCCACCCCGTTGATGTAGCAGAACCGCTGAGGCGACCCGGAAGACACCTGCGGTCATCCGGGTTCGGGCGCGTGCATCAAAGAAAGTGAATCGAGGAAGGTGAATCAAGGAAGATGAATCGAGGAGGTAGCGATGGCTGACAAAGGTCCTTATTCATCATCGAACGCAGGCGGCACTGAGTCCGACTCCGACGCTCGCATGTGGGGGATGTTTGCGCACCTCTCGGCCCTCTTCGGATTCATCTTTCCACTTGGGAACCTGATCGGACCTTTCGTGATCTGGCAGATCAAGAAGAACACGATGCCGTTTGTTGATGATCAAGGCCGGGAAGCGCTCAACTTCCAGATTACGGTCACAATCGCGGCGATCGTCTCTTCCATTCTCATTGTTGTACTCATCGGGTTCCTGCTGCTCGCTGTGGTTGGTCTAGCCTCGTTGGTGTTCTGCATCATCGCGGGTGTCAGAGCTAATGATGGCGAGCACTACCGTTATCCCTTCACGCTGCGGCTTATCAACTGATCAATCAAACATGGCAGCCATGAAGGTCGAAACGCGCCAACATGGCCGTGAACGTGCCGAGCGGCTCATGGAGCTGCTCGCACTTGAGCCCGTTGAAGAGAATCTTTTTCTTGGCCACAACGAAGCGCGTGCACCGGTGCGTTTGTTTGGTGGACAGGTCCTCTCTCAATCATTGCGCGCAGCGACGTTAACCATCGATGCCGCGTCTGGCCTTAAACCACATTCCTTGCATGGCTACTTCATGCGTGCTGGCGATGCGAGTCGACGAGTATTGTACGAAGTTGAACGCATTCGGGATGGCCGCAGTTTTTCAACCCGCCGAGTGGTGGCGATCCAGAATGGCGAGGCGATCTTCAATCTGGATGTATCGTTTCATGTGGATGAGTCCGGTATTGAGCATGCGGACCCCATTCCCAATGTGCCACGACCGGAAGACCTTGAAGATGATCTCACTCACGTGCGTCGGCTTGTTGAGGCCGGGGTGAAGGACCCACGCCTATCGCCATTCGCGGGCCATGCACGACCATTCGAGATGCGTTCGGTATTTGTTCCAGGTAGCCGCGAGTGGGGGCAGGACCGTTACTGGAATCCGGTTTGGATCCGGTTTTTGGTGCCCGTGGATGCCGCTGACCAAGGATTGACGCGTTGTCTGCTTGCCTATGCGTCGGACATGGGATTTGTAGGCACAGCGGCGATGCCGCATCAATCAGAAGTTCCGCGCGCGGGACTACAGATGGCAAGTCTCGATCATGCCATCTGGTTCCATCGTGATCCGGACGTGAACGAATGGATCCTGTTTCATCGCACGACGACCTGGGCCGATGCGGCGCGCGGACTTTGTCACGCCCAGTTTTTTGATCGTCATGGTGAGTTGTTGGGTTCGGTGACTCAAGAAGGACTGCTGCGCCGCGATGCGGCTCTGACAGCCTGATTCACCGGCGTCAAGTTGCGCAACGATCAGCTTTCGTGGTGCACGATCTCGCTGACTTCAATCAACGCGTTTTGTTGCGAGCCGTAGAGCTTGAGCGTGGCGAGATCCTCGTCGTCCAGCGGCAAATGTGTGGCGTCGGCAAAACGTTGTCCCCAAGTCGGATCCACCACTTGCCAGGTGCCATCCACACGCACTTCATTCCAGGCATGGAATGCAAAGCCGTAGGGTTTGCGATCTCGGTAGGCGAGGCCGATGACGGTTCGCGCGGCCATCCCCGATTTTTCAGCGAGCACCGTCAAAAGATCAGCAAAATCCGCGCACTCACCATAGCCCCTGTCGAGCACTTCGGTGAGCGAGGCGCTATCAGCGCCTTCTCGGTAAGTAATGCGTTCCTGCAAAAGGTTGAGTAGCCGATCGATCCGTGCGCCTTCATCTTTTTGATCAGATTCAAGTTCAGATTCTCGTAGAAGTGCTTCGATTCGGTCATCGGGTAATCCACGCGTGGCTAAAGAGGTACCACGGTGCTCGGAGAGCGTTTGCCGACGTGCGGAGATGTTAAGAATCGAAGCCGATGTCTCTCGATCCATCGCAGTCAGCCGCATCGACTCGATCTTCTCCAGTTCTGGAATACGTGCGGTCACAGGCAACAAATACACTTCGCGAAATGCGGGGCTGGAGATGTTGAGGGCCGTGGATTGATCGGTACGCTGAAATCTGAAGGTCCCGGCGACATCGATGGAATCGGGCAACATCGAGGGTAAGAGACGCGTCACCGTAGCGCCCATGCTGGCTTCACTCTGCAGTGCGTACCCGGATGGTTCTCGCTCAATCAGCGTGTAGGCGGAACTACGTACACGGCCACTTTCGAAGGCAAGGGCAGGTGCCCGAATGCGGCTATACAGCGGTGGGCTGTCTTCGAGCAACCAACGTTCGATCAGCAAAAAATCCCCTAACACAAAGTCTCTGTGGACGGTGGAAATGGTCTTTCCAAAGGTGTCCGTAGCCTGCAGCCCATCGATCACCCTAACAAACCGGACCGTTTCTGCTGCGGCGCTACCCCGTTGTATGGACTGCTGTGCCTCCCGCAGTGACCAGGGCGCCCGGCTATCAAACTCGAGGTATTTGCGGATGTTCACCGGCTTGTCGGCTTCAAGCAGGATGTGGGTGTGCGACGTATACCGCCACCCACCATCGGGCAATCCGAAAGAACGGGTGTGCAGATAACCGACGCTGCGCCCGGACACCTCGATGCTGTACCAATATTCACCACTCAACTGCCGGCTGATACGAACTTCCAAAGGCAATACGGATTGTTGCCAGACAAGAAAGAGAATCAGCGCCAGCGAGAGACCTAAGCCTGCGGCGAAGCGGATCAAGTGAAGTCATCTCCCGATATGGGCCGGGAGTTTATCAGGCTGTCCTTCCTATGACGCTGGGGGCCATGGCACTGGGACTCTGAGGTTACGACTCCGGGGCTAGGACTCCGGGGCTCAGGCCTCTGTGGAGTTCAGGTACCGAACCACGATGGCGAGCAGCTCGGCGTTGCTGTCGTAGCGTTGGCTGTGCAGCACTTTCCATTTGTGGCGGTTGAAGGGCTGCGCCACGTGAGCAGCAAAGACCCCAGTTGCGGACACGAAGATGCCGTGGGCGCCTTCGGCGGGAGAGAAGTTCGGTGCGAGACAAAGGTCGTGTAAGGGCACGCCTTCCCAGTGGGGCACCATCGCCAGTGGTTTCCAGCTGCCTTTTTCATCACCTGCCGCGAGTGAATACACCCGTCCTACGCGATCGCTGTAGCCCACACCGTCGAGCAACTCCAGAAGCTCCGCGATCCAGGCCTGGCGAGGGTCGGTGTTGCGGACTTCATCCACCCCATCCACACGATCCACTTCCTCGCCGTTGGCGAGTTTTTCCAGTGCCTCGGTGATACCACCGAGTTTATTGACCTCATCGCTGTCGTGGTCGGCAATCTTGCTGAAGTCGACTTGAGAAATGATCTCCTGGGCGCGACGCGCCTGACGGATCAGGTCGGCGATGGATTCTTTGGGCTGTTTCGATGTGTCCATACCGAAAGCGTAGTGCATTTTCGAGAATCTGACGGGCGGGCTCGGCATCATGCGCAGTCCGCCTGAGTTAAACTGCGTGGCATCACCACAGCGGGCCAAGATGCCCCGGAAACCTACGGCAATGAGTGGGAAAGAAAGCCCAACAGTGGGCAGTATCGACATCGCCACCAGCAACGATTTCGTCCGCGCTCGGGTCCGTCAGGACATCGTTGATGGTCGCCTGCCTCAGGGTGTCATCACACGTTTTCCACCAGAGCCGAACGGATTTCTGCACATCGGTCATGCCAAGAGCATCTGCCTGAACTTTGGGGTCGCAGGTGAACACGGTGGTGCGACCTACATGCGTTTTGACGACACCAACCCGCTGAAGGAAGATGACCGTTACGTTGAAGCCATCAAGGCCGATGTACGTTGGCTCGGGTTCGACTGGGGTGACAAACTCACTCACGCATCGGACTACTTTGAACAGCTTTATCAGTTCGCCCGCGACTTGATCCGCAACGGCAAAGCGTTTGTTTGTGACCTCACTCAAGAAGAGATGCGTGAATACCGCGGTACGCTGACGGAGCCGGGGCGGAATAGTCCGCATCGTGCTCGCTCCGTAGCGGAAAACCTCGACCTCTTTACACGCATGCGTGCGGGTGAGTTTGTCGACGGCGCTCGCGTATTGCGTGCCAAGATCGATATGGCATCACCCAACGTCAACTTGCGTGATCCCGTGTTGTACCGCATTCGCAAAGTGCCCCATCAGCGTACTGGAGATGCCTGGCCGATCTACCCCACCTATGACTATACCCATTGCATCTGTGATGCGCTCGAACACATTTCGCATTCGCTCTGCACTCTCGAATTTGAAGATCACCGACCGCTGTACGATTGGGTGATTCGTAACATCAACGTCAACTACCACCCGCCGCAGATTGAATTCTCACGGCTCGGTCTCGAATACACCGTGACGAGCAAACGCCTGCTGCATTGTTTGGTGGATGATGGTCATGTTGAAGGCTGGGACGACCCGCGGGTGCCGACCATCGCCGGTCTACGCCGCCGTGGTTATACGCCTGAAGCCATTCGTGATTTTT
>SXGR01085930.1_pt1 | contig 95674 bp, 80 predicted proteins | sample 3174711 | NCBI WGS metagenome assembly SXGR01 (sample SAMN11356860, study PRJNA531348) | freshwater metagenome | isolation source: freshwater sample F1-60 | place: China: Fuxian Lake, Yuxi | collected 2017-12-25 | reverse complement strand
GTGTTCTATCTGCACTCGCGTTTGCTCGAGCGCGCGACAAAGCTGTCGAACGAGAACGGCGGCGGTTCACTCACTGCGCTCCCGATCATCGAGACGCAGGAAGGTGACGTGTCTGCGTACATCCCGACGAATGTGATCTCGATCACCTACGGTCAGATCTATCTGCAGCCAGAACTCTTTTCGGCCGGTGATCGCCCCGCCATCAATGTCGGTATCTCCGTGAGCCGCGTGGGTGGTTCCGCGCAGATCAAGGCGATGAAGGAAGTGGCTGGTTCGCTGCGACTCGATCTTGCGGCGTACCGCGAGTTGGAGGCGTTCGCGCAGCTCGGCACTGAACTGGATGCAGCGAGCAAGCGGCAGCTGACCCGTGGCGCGCGCATGGTCGAACTCCTGAAGCAGGGGCAGTACACCCCCTTCGACACGATCGACCAGTGCTTGACCATGTTCGCGGGCACGCGCGGGCTCCTCGACGATGTCGCGATCGACACGGTGCGTGAGTTTGAGCGCGCCATGCTCGATTATTTCCGCGGCCCGGCGCAGGCCCTGCGCGATGAACTCGTGAAGGCTGCCTCGTTCAAGGGTCTTGAGGACCGCGTGACCGCGGCGTTGAAGGCGTTCAAGCAGGGCTGGGTCCCGTCGGACTCCTCGCGGACAGTGCAGAAGCAATGACCTCCTGGCTGGACGGGCACGCGGCCGCCTACGCCGGCGCCCCCGTGTGCGTCACGGGCGGCGGTGGTTTCATCGGATCCCACATCGTGGATGCGCTCGTGCGCCTCGGCGCGCGCGTGTCGGTCATCGATGACTTCTCCAATGGCCGCCAAGCGAACCTCGAGCTGGTGCGCGATCGCGTTCGTGTGATCGAGGCGTCCATCCTCGACGGCGAGCAACTCGCACGGGCGATCGATGGCGCGCGGATCGTGTTCCACCTCGCCGCGATCGGCTCGGTGCCTGGATCGCTGCGCGATCCCATGCGTTACCACGAGGTGAACGCCACCGGCACGCTCCGCGTTCTCGAGGCTGCGCGCCATGCGGGTGCAAAGCGCGTGGTGTACTCCGCATCGAGTTCGGCATACGGCGATACGCCGACGCTGCCGAAGATCGAGAGCATGAAGGCTGACCCGCGATCGCCGTATGCCGTCACCAAGATCGCGGGTGAACACGCCTGCCGTGCGTGGAGCCTCTGTTTCGGTCTTTCGACCGTGAGCCTGCGGTACTTCAACATCTTCGGTCGGCGACAGCGCCCTGATTCGCAGTATGCGGCAGTGATCCCAGTCTTTGCCACCTGTCTGCGGCAAGGGCAGCAGCCCACGATCTTCGGTGATGGTCAGCAGACGCGGGACTTCACGCATGTGGACAACGCGGTGCATGCCAACCTGTGCGCGGGGGCGGCGCCCGCCGATTTGCAGGGGGACATGGTCAACATCGGCTGCGGTGCGAACTACACGCTGACGGAGGTCTTGGATCAGATGAACGCGGTGCTCGCGACCAAGGTGCTCGCGAAGTTCGCGCCGCCACGCACAGGTGATGTGCGGGATAGTCTCGCTTCGATCGACCGAGCGCGTGAACTGATCGGCTACGAACCCGTGCGGCACTTTGCCGACGGACTTCGCGACACACTGTGCGGCGGTTGAGCCCTCAGTCGCCGATGTCCTCAGCCCACAAGTCGGGCTTCTCACGCTGCAGGCGTTCCATCCATGCGATGCACCGGGAGTCGTCGACCACCTGCAACTGAATGCCTTGCAGCCGCATCCAATCCTCTGCACCGAGGAATGTGCGATTTTCGCCGATGATCACTCGCGGAATCTTGAAGAGGATCGCGGTTCCAGAACACATGGGACAGGGTGAGAGCGTGGAGACCAGCGTGAGTCGTCGCCAGTCGCGGCGCCGTCCCGCCTTGCGGATGCAGTCGACCTCCGCGTGAGCGGTCGGATCGCCCGACTGCACGCGCTGGTTGTGTCCGCGCGCCACGATCGTGCCGCCTGCATCGAGCAGGACCGAGCCGATCGGAATGCCTCCCTCGCGCCAACCTTTCTCCGCTTGCTCAATGGCTGCGTCGAGTCCCGCGGCGATCGCGCGTGCGTCCAGCGGTGATGGATCGGTTGTCATGCCAGTGACTCCTCCAGCGTGTGTGTGTTGCGTTGCCGTGCGTGACCGGACGATGCACGACGGTTCCGCGCGAGTGCGCGGGCAGTGCGTTCCGCCTCGATCGATGGCGAGGTGGGGCGGAGCGCCCACAGTACGCCCGCGGCGAGGAGTGCCGTCAATGCGGTAAACGCTGCCCAAGGCTGCGTCCGCAGCGCTTCCAGTGCGCCGAACTGTGATGCAGCAAAGAAGAGCGGCATCACCGCGACTGCGGCCGCGGCGGCGAGCGCGCGAGCGAAGAGCCCCGTGCGCGCGATGAGTTGGTCGTGGTCGCAGCGGGTGGAGACGAGCGCGACGAGCGTGCACAGCAGCGCGGCGATCACTGCGCAGATCCACGGCAGTGTGATCGCCAGAGGCCAAGCGTGTGGGAGAGCGGTCGGAAGCGAGGCTGCAACTGGGATCACACTCGCGGCGATGATCACTCGCCGCATCATCCACGCGCGGCGCATGGTCACCGCAGGCAGTTCGCTTGGTGCCAGCGCATCGCCATCCGCGTCCACCAGGGCGTCCATATTGGATCGGGCAAGCGACGCCAGTTGGCTCATGCCCTTGAACGCCCATCCCGTCAGGAGCGCCCATGCGCCGCACGCTCCGATGCATGCTGCGATGACGAGCGGTCGTGAGTCGTCCGCGCCATCGAATGGAACGACAGCACCCGCTGCGGCCATGAGCAGAAGGAGTCCAGTCGAGAGAACGGACACGATCACCGTGTCCGCATGGCGGCAGCGAGCCGCGATCAGCGACGGCAGCCACCAAGCGAGTCCGACGATCGGTCCCATCAGCATCGTCCACTCTGCGCTTCGACTGATGCTGCCGACCGCCGCACAGCCAATCAGCACCGTCGCAAGCGCCCATGGCGTAGTACCGCAGGGGTGCGTGATCGGTCGGTGAGCGGATGCCTCCGCTGTGCGCTGCACGGTGACCATGGGCGCGGGAAGTTCGAGGGCGCCTTCAGGTGGCTGCAGGACAGGCAACAGCGATGGGCAGCGCACGAATCGGTCACACCCCACGGTGACGGCACAGCCAAGGCACAGGAGTGCATGCGAGATCATCACTCCCGCGAGCAGCACGTCGAGCGAAAGCGACGGGGAGATGAGATGGATGGTGCCGATGACCACCGCGGTCAGTGCAGACCATGCCTCGAAGTTGGCGAACGCTCGGAGCTGCGCCTCGGCGCGGCGCGAGCGACCTGCTGCGAGGCGCGTTCCCACGAGGGCGGGCAGCAGCGGAGCGAACGCACTTGCCACCATCGTGACGGCGGCGAAGACGCGTTCATGCGAAACGAGCGCTGGCGTGGTATCGGCGCGGCTGCGTTCGACGGAAGCTCGGAAGCGTTCCACCGAGCACGCGGCGACGAGTGTTGTCGCGGCAACCGCGCCCCAAGCGCAAAGGAGTGCAAGCCACGGCCATGGCGATCGCATCACACCCGAGAGTGCCTCGGTTGCATACGCCTGCGCAAGCAGCGCTGCTGTGGCGAGCAACGCGGCCCATGCCGCGGTCTGTGCCCAAGGGCGCATCGATCGGATTGAGACGAGAAGACCGGCAAGAAAGAGCGCTCCAAATGCAATCGCGCCCGCGGGGATTCGGATGAGTGGAGCAGTTGCCGCGGCCGTCGGCACCAGAAGGCAGAGCGCAGCGGCGGCAAGCAGCGTTCCCGAGTATGCACGCGCCGCGCGTTCACGGTTCGCCAGGGCTTCTTCGATCGCGCGCGCGGTGGACATCGTGGCGCACAGGATTGGATCTGGCCAGGCCGCATAGACGAGCAGCCACGGCAGCACCAGCAGTGGGACGAGGAACAGTGCGCCGAGCACGGGTTGCGAGGAAAGGAAGAGTGTGCAGAGCGGCGTCCAGACGAGCGATGCACCGGCGATCTGCGGGATGCGGCGGGCCAGGACCGGGGTGCACCGCGATGCGGTCCACTGCACGGACGCTGCAAGCGCGGGGAGGATCAGCAGCCATGCGACGATCTGGAGGAACGCTCGCCGCAGATCCATCTGCGCGAGCAGTGGCGTGGCGGCGAGGGATGCCGTGACGAGTACGCCGAGCGCGGTCAGGGCGGTGATGCCCGCAGCAGATGCAGGGGGCTCCACCGCGCTGACCGAGCAGTGTTCGTCGATCCAAAGCTCGTCGACCGACGGCGTACGAGCAGCCGATGACGGAACCGCAGGCGGAGGTTGCGCGGGCGGTCTGGCGGTGCTTGAAGAGGAGTCATCATCGGACGATGCCGATGAAGACTGCGTGCGTGGTTGCGAGACGCGTTCGCGGGCACCGCCTGCGCGTGCGGTGGTGGCAGTGTGTGCAGTCGAACCCACGCGAGAAGATCGGCGCGCGGAGTCATCATCCAGTCCATCCACCATTCGGAAACTGCCCTGTGGTGCCGAAGGCGGCTCGTACTTCGGTGTGGGCAAGGCGGCTGGTGCTGCCGCTGCAGCGGCTGGACGCGCCGCCGCAGCGTGAGCAAGCAGTGCGGCCGCATCGGCAGCGGCGCGAGCATCGGCGGCTGCCTTCGCCATCGCTTCGCGCGGCATCAGCGGAATGCCTGGAACCTCGCTGCCCGATGCGATCAGTTGGCGAGTCGACTCGGCAACCAGTTGCTCGAGCACCTCGATCTCCGCAAGTGACTTCGTGTAGTCATCACCGATGCGTTGGCGCGCGCCAGTCAGCGCAATCATGGCAGCTTGGACCGCGCGTTCTTGAACGCTGCGTCCCTCACGCTCGGCTTGACGCGCACGCTCCTGTGCAGCGGTGATCTTGTCCTCCGCAGCCGCGCGGGCAGCAGCCTCCGCGGAGGCGCGCTTGGCGAAGGAATCACGGTCGCGTGTCAGCGCGCTTCGCTGCTCGGCGGCCGCGGTGAGCTTCTGCTGCAGGGCCTGCGTCTCGCCCTGTGCGGCGTTGAGGGCCGCGGCAGCCTGCGACTCGCGGGCAAGACCCGCTTGGATCTCATGAGCGGCCGAAGCGATCTTCACCTCGAGGTCAGCGATGCGGCGGCTCGTCTCCTCCGCCAACTTTTCATAGCTCGCCAGGAGTTGCCGTGAACTTCCTTCCGCCTGATCGCGAAGGCCGCGTTCTGCCGCAACTTGCTGCTCGCGCGCTGCCAACGCTGCCTGCGCAGAGGAGAACGCCGCCGAGAGTTCGTCGCGCTCGCGGGTCGCTGCCAAGAGCGAGGCACGCGCAGCCGCTTCCTTCATCGAGAGTTCCTCGGCGTCCCGAGCCGCCGCGGTCAGCCTCTCCGCCTGATCGGCAGCCTGGCAGCGCGCTTCATGCAGGTCCCGCTGCAGGGCCGCACACTGTCCGTCGGCGTCATCCGCACGGCGATGCTGCGCAGAAAGGTCCGCGCGCAACTGCGCGATGTCCGCCTGAAGTTGGCGGTTTTCCCGCTCGCGCTCCTCCGCACGGAGCGAATCGCGGAAGATGAGTTCGTCCCGCGCCACCACCTTGGCGCGCTCATCCGCGACTTCGCGTTCGAGCGATGCGGTACGCGCCGCCAGATCGGCCCGCTGCTGCTGCGCCGACCGAAGTTCGTCGGCGAGTTGCGTGCCCTGCATTCGCGCAGCCTCATGCTCCTCGCGCAGCATGGCAGCGAGCGCATCGGCCCCAGTCAACCGCTCCTGCAGCGCCTCCGCATCACGCTCCCGATCGGTTAGCCGTGCGCGAAGTGCATCCGCGTGTCGTTGCAGGGCGTCCACCGCCACACGAGCCTCGTCGCGCTCGCTGCGCAAGCCATCGGCGACCGACTGCGTATCCGCCACGGAACGCTCCAACCCGCACGCACGCGCGGTTTGATCTGCAATCGCGGTTCGCGCAGACTCCAGTTCTTGGCGGAGCGAATCGATGGCGCGGCGTGCAGCCAACAGGTCCACCTGCGTTGCACCGACGGCGAGCCGCGTGGAGTCGCGTTCGGCAAGCGCGTGGTCGCGGTCGGCGATGGCAGCGTCACGCGCCACGACCGCCGCATCGTGCGAAGCAGTCGCCGCGCGCACGCGTTCTGCCTGCTCGAGCAGGGCACGGCGTGCGCTGTCGGCAGCGGTTTCGGCTCCCTCCACGCGCGCCGCCATTGCCGCGAGCGCTGCGTGCGCCTCGCCTGCCGATTGTCGTGCGGCCGCGAGTTCGGCGCCGTGACTGCTGGTGGACGACTTGAGCGCTCCGAGGGTCTTCTCAAGCGCGCGCCGAAGATCATCGGAAGTGCGCAGGGCATTCTGCGCGTTACTCAAGGATTCGAGCAATTGTTCGCGGTCCGATTCGGCCGCAGCCGCCGCTGCCCGCGATGCTTCGAGTTGCCGGTGGAGATCGTCGATCGCATGGTGCGAAACACTCGTCTGTTGGGCCGCCACTTCCGCTTTGGCGCGAAGCAGCTGAGCGTCGAGATCCTCGATGGCGGAACGAAGTCGAGTCGCCTCCTGGTCACCGACGGAGGCTCGCTCGAGCGAGGATGCGAGTTCGGCCTGCAGTCCGGCAATGGTGTGCTCGAGCCGCTGCTCGGCACCTTGCGCATGTGCCGCCTCGCGCTCCGCCGCATCGCAGCGGTCGTGGAGTTTGGCGCACTCCGCCCGGAGGCGAGCGGCTTCCTGCGCGAGGGCGTTCGCATGATCACTCGCCGCATGCGCCTGATGCAGATGCTCTTCGAGCGCCGCGCGCGCGTTCTCATGCTGTTCGATCTCACCGTGCAGGCGCTGAACGATGGACGCGTGCTCCGCGACCTGATCGCGGAGTCCATCGTGCTGCTCCATCACGCGGTCGAGGGCAATCTGCAGTTGGGTCGCACGCTGCTCCGCGGCAACGACCGCATCCTCGAGTTGGTCCAGTTTCGGGTCTGGCTGGGTCGCCGGCGCAGATGGAGGCACCACTACGGGTACAACAGCGGGGGCAGCGACTGTCGGCGCCACTGGAACGCGCTGCTGGACCGAGATGCCCGCGAGTGACGCGGCAGGGCGCCAACGATCGTCGCCCTCACGGCAGAGCATGTCGTCGCTGAAGAGATCGCCGCGCTGAGCCATCGCGCGGATATCCGCTGGCGTCAGTCCCGTATGCAGCGAACCATCCTGACGACGCAGGTCGTAGTGCGCCGACTTCACTGTCTTCTGATGTGCAATCATGGAGCCACCCTTCCGTGGGTTGGCGCGCCTGGTCGTTTCTCCAAAGGCCGTTGCAGGGAATCCGTTCCCCGCTGCAGGCATTCGCAGGCGAGCCGCAGCCGAACGGCGGCATTACACACGATGCAGCAGATTTCGCAAGGGCACCCGCACAAAAACGGCGGAAGTCAGGTCACTCCTCGTCCACCGGCTCGACCGTCAACCCATCGGACTCCCCGTCGTCGTTCGCCTCGATTTGCTTCATGCGGTCCCAGTCGTCGGAGGTGATCAGCACCTCGCGCGCGACCGATCCCTTGTGATCGGACAGGATGCCTGCGAGCGACATCTGGTCGACGAGGCGTGAGGCGCGCCCGTACCCGATGGCAAGGCGCCGCTGGAGGAGGCTGACCGATCCCCGCCCCGTTTCGATGAGAATGTCGACCGCCTTGTCGAAGAGGGGGTCGCGTTCGTTGGAGTCGATATCGCCACCTTCGGTGGGGTCGCCCTGCGTGGAACTCTTGACGGCAAGGAGACTTCGCTCGAAGCTCGGGGCCGCCACATCCTTCAGGAAATTCACCACCTTGCGGGTTTCGAGGTCGGTCACGAGGGTGCCTTGGCATCGCCGCAGTTCGCCGCTTCCGCTTGGGGTGAGAACCATCATGTCGCCCTGACCGAGCAGCAGTTCGGCGCCCTTCTGGTCGAGCACGATTCGGCTGTCCATGCCGCTGGCAACCTTGAACCCGATGCGGCAGGGCATGTTGGCCTTGATCAATCCAGTCACCACATTGGCTTGGGGGCGCTGCGTGGCGAGGACGAGGTGAATGCCCACGGCGCGCGCCTTCTGGGCGATGCGCACGATGTGGGTCTCCACTTCCTTGTTCGTGAGCATCAGGTCGGCCAGCTCGTCGATCAGGAAGACCATGTACGGCAACTTCTTTGGGATACGGGCCTTCGCCGCATCGTCGGGCGGGTTCAGCTTGGCAAAGATCGCCTCCTCGCCAAGGCTGTTGTAGCCCAGAATGTCGCGCACACCTGTGTTGCGGAAGAGTTCATAGCGCTCCTCCATCCGAGAGACGGTCCATTCGAGGATGCCGGCCGCCTGGTTCATGTCCGTGACCACGGGCGCCATCAAGTGTGGGATGTCTGCGAACTGGCTCATCTCCACCATCTTGGGATCGACGAGCACCAACTTCAGCTCGTCCGGCCGCTTGGTGTAAACCCAACTCATGATGATGCTGTTCATGCACACCGACTTGCCCGATCCCGTGGTGCCGGCGATGAGCATGTGAGGCATCTTGGCCAGATCGAGCACGAGCGGTTCGCCCGCACTGTCCTTGCCGAGGAACATGGGCAGCCGCATTCCCTCGGCATGCCCGCTCGACATGAGTTCGCGCAGACGCACCTTCTCCTTCTCGCGGTTGGGTACTTCGATGCCGATCGCCGACTTGCCCGTCATGTTGGGGATGATGCGTATGTTGGGAGCCTTCAGTGCGCGGGCGATGTCCTTCGAGATGGTGTCGAGTCGTGCCACGCGCGTTCCTGGCGCGAGCTCAACCGAGTACAGCGTCACCACCGGCCCGCTCTCGATGCCGACCACTTCACCCTCGATCTCGTAGGTCTGCAGCGTCTCTGTCAGCAGCCCAGCCTGCTCACGCACGAACTGCTCCATGCGCTGCGAGAAGTTCTCTTCCGGCACATCGAGGAGATCGAGCGTCGGGAAGGTGTAGCCCGTGTAGTCCACTTCGCGCGGGATGTCCTCATCGCGCGCGATCACCTTCGCGCCGCTGGCCATCCGAACGGGCATTTTCGCAATTTTTTCCCGAAGTTCTTCGGCGGTGAGAGCCTGGCGCGTGGATTCAGTCGCGGGAACTTCCACATCCTCCGCGTCGGTCTCCACAGCGGTCGCGTCGTTGACTTCAGCATCGTCCGCATCGCCCGCATCGCGTTCATCGCCTTCGGCGTATGCCTCGCCCGCCTCGTCATCCTCGTTCACTTCAAGAACCGTTCCCCGGCTCGCCGCGGCCGCCGCTGCCCGGTTTCCCCGGATCAGTCGGCGGCGGCGGTCAAGCGTGGTTTCCGCAGAAACCTTCCCATTTCCATCGCCATCCGCCCCAAGGTCTGGGCAATCAGTCTCTACGCCGCCAACGGGAATTGGCTGCAGCGAACCGCGCCGACCCGCACCAAAAAGACTTCCGACTGCACCGCGGTAATCGAACTTCCACACGGGATCGAGCGCTTCGATTGCCCGCACAAGCGCTCCAGGCAGTGCAAAGACCAGTTCATCCACCGCGACGACAAAGCCGATCAGGCACCCCGCGAGCGCGAAGATGTTGGCACCGAGCGCGCCGAATCGCATCCAGAGCTGATCCGCCATCCACATCGGGATCAGTCCGGCTTCGGCGCCGCCGAGTGGGCCGAATCCAGGTAGCCACAAGGCGTGGACCACGGAAATGGCGAGCATCGCGATGAACGCACCGACCGATCGAACGATCGGGTGCGCGACCGAGCGCCCCGTTGCGGTCACACCGAGTGCGTAGCCAGCACACAGCAAGAGCACCCAGATGCCGACGCCGAGTGCCTGATAGAGGCCGAATGCAGTGACTGCGCCAACGACACCGCCCCAGTTGTGTGGGGGATCGTGTTGCACGGCGACCGCATTGCTCGGCCAGTCTGCCGAGGAGAAGCTGACGAGGCTCGCGGTGAGGTACAGCCAAATCGCTGCACATGCGAGCCAGATGCTCTTGCGGGTGAGTGATGCGGGCGGGAGCAGACCCGCGGACGGGATCGTGCGTGCGATAGCCAGAGGCGACTTCCTTGCCATGGTCCTGTTATCGGCAGGACAGCCGCGGCTGAATCACTTACCCTTGCCACGCATGCATTTCTGTCATGTCGATCAGGTGGTCGAGTGCGGTCCAGACCGTGCCGTCACCCTCAAAGGGGTCTCGCTGGCGGAGGAGTATCTGCAGGACCACTTCCCGGGATTCCCGGTGCTCCCGGGGGTTTTCATGTTGGAAGCGCTCGTTCAGACTGCCCGCCTTGCGCTCGTGGCGCGGGACCGGGCGGCGGGTCGTGAGCCCGTGCGCATGGTGCTTGGTGGCGTTCGGGCGCTGAGGTACGGCAACTTTGTCCGCCCGGGCGACTCGCTGCGCAGTGAGGCGGTGCTGGACAAGGTCGAAAGTGATGGAACGGTGGTGTTCCGTGGAAGCGCATCCGTCGTGCGTGCGGGCAGTGCCGAGGCGCTGCCCGGCGCAGCAGCGAGCGGACGCTTTACAATGCGAACGGTTCGGTTGGGTCAGGAACGCATGACAGGAGGTCTGCAGCAATGAATCAGGACGACATTTTCGGCAAAGTTCGCACCGTACTCGTGGATGCGCTCGGCGTGGACGAGGAAGAAGTCACGATGGAGGCGCGCCTGACAACGGATCTGCACGCCGAGTCGATTGACTTCTTGGACATCGTGTTCCGCATCGAGAAGGCATTCGGGTTCAAGATCGGTCAAGGGGAACTCTTTCCCGACAACATCAATGATCCCAAGTATGTGCAGGACGGCGTCGTGAACGCAGCTGGCTTGGCACTGCTGCGCGAGCGCATGCCGCATGTCGACTTCTCCGAGTTCGCGAAGAACCCGAAGCTGGAGAAGGTTTCCGAGATCTTCACCGTCGGCAGTCTCGTGAGTTTCGTAGCCGCCAAGTTGCAGGCAGGTTCCGCCGCGACGACTGGTGCGGCGAAACCCGCCTGACGAGGAACGGGAGCGCGGTCGCATCATGCGCTGGCTGTGGATCGATGCCATCCTCCTGCATGAGCCCGGCACGCGTCTCGTGGCGGTCAAGAATGTCTCGCTCGCCGAGGAGCATCTCCATCAGCACTTTGCGCCCGGGGCGGACGGGCCTGCACAACCCTTGATGCCCGCCACGCTGATGCTCGAGGGGATGGCGCAGACTGCGGGAATCCTGGTCGGGAGCGTGCGCAACTTTTCGGAGAAGGTCATCCTCGCCAAGGTGACCGAGGCAGTCTTCGAGCAGGATGTGGTTCCGGGGCAGTCGATCCGCTACGACGCGGTGATCGAACGGCTCGATGACATGGGCGCATCCACCAAGGGAGTGATCAGCAGGTGGGACCACCGTGATGGCGCGTGGGCCGACATCGGTCGGACCGAGATCATCTTCAGCCATGTCGACAAGAATCGTGCGGGGCTTGATTTGCCAGAGCACAACTTCGTGTTCGGCGAGAATTTTCGCGCGATTCTCGGTGGTTTGTTGCCGCGCTGACGCGCTCGATCGTGCACGCTTGCGCATCGCGCAATGCGCCCGATCCGAAGCGTGTCCACCTCTACACTCCCCGTCATGTCGTCCGTTCCGCGCGCCCGCCATCTCGCGATCTATCCAGGATCATTCGATCCCGTCACGCTCGGGCATCTCGATGTCCTTTCGCGCGCGCGCGGTCTCTTCGATGAAGTGGTGGTGGCCGTGGGTCGCAATCCCGACAAGGAGGACTTCTTCTCCGCCGAAGAACGCCTCGCACTGCTCGAGCCGCTCGTGGCAGATGTCGTGCGGCGCAATCCTGCCGGCGCAACCGTCTCGCTCGCGAGTTACTCGGGCTTGACCGTTGATTTCGCGCGCACCCGCGGAGCGTGCGGCATCATCCGCGGCATTCGCAATGTGACCGACCTCGCATCCGAGTGCCAACTGGCGATCACCAATCGCCAAGTTGCGGAGATCGAAACGGTCTTTGTGGTGACTGGTGAGGCATTTGCGTTCCTCTCGTCGAGCTTGATCAGGCAGATCGCCGGGTTTGGCGGTTCGGTGGAAAAACTCCGTCCATTCGTCCCGGAGAATGTTGCGCTCGCCATTGCGGAGAAGCTTCGTGATCCGAGCACTTCAATCGCCCGGCTCGCCCACGAGGCGCAGGTCGACTGAGTTCCCACACCATGGTCCAGTATCGAGTGCTGTCGATCGGGACGCTCGCGGCGCATCCCCTGTGGGATGAACGCACCCCCGTGCGCGAGCCACATGCGACGACCACGCTGATCGAGTCGGGCAAGCATGTGATTGTCGTGGATCCTTCGCTGCCACCGAACATCCTTCTGCCGCGAATGCAGTCGCGTTCGCCTGTGCGCTGCGATGCGGTGACCGATGTGTTTCTCACATGCAGGAATCCCGCGCTGTTTCGCGGCATTTCGCTCTTTCCATCGGCACAGTGGTGGATGCACGCGCCCGACCGCGAACGGCTCGCGCAAGTCGGCGAGGAGGTTGCACAGCGCGCCGAGGGTGAGCGGACGGTCACCGCGGAAGGAAGCGCGGCGCGCGCTGCGGCGGAGTTCGTGCGGCTGACGCTCGAGGTCAGTCGCCGTGTGAAGGATGCGCCCGACCGATTGGCGCCGGGGGTCGATCTGTTTCCGCTGCCTGGGATCACGCCGGGCATGGCAGGAGTGCTGATCGCGAACCCGTCATCGACCGTGCTGGTGACGGGCGATGCCGTGGCAACCGAGGAGCATCTGGCACAGGGGCGCATTCTGACGCCCTGCGAGGACATGCGCACCGCGCAGGAGTCGTTCCGTGAAGCGGTCGAGATCGCCGATGTCTTGGTCCTCGGCCACGACAATGCAGTCCTGAACCCGCTTCGCGGCTCGCTCAGTCGAATGCCCGCGGGCTTTGGTTCAGGTTGAACGCAACCGCAGCGACGAGATCCCATCCTGCACGCTCGCTGACCTATGCTGTGAAGTCACGCCATCATGCAGCCCTCCCAAGCCCACACGCCCCGAACCCCCGCGGCCCACGAGTGCCAGCGCACGGGCTCTTCGGAACCCTCCGCGGCGTCGCAGCGAACCGGAGCGATGACGATTCGTACGCTCGGGAAGATGATGCGAAGTGGGCAGCGCATCTCATGCCTCACCTGCTATGACGCAACGACTGCACGCTGGCTCGAACAGGCCGGCATCGAGGTGCTGCTCGTGGGTGACACGGCGGGCGAGATGGTGCTTGGATTTCCAAGCACCGTGCACACGCCGCTGGAGTTCCTCATCACGCTGACCGCGGGCGTGAAGCGCGGCGCACCGAACACGCTCGTGATGGCGGACATGCCGTTCCTGAGTTACCAGGCGGATGATGCGGAGGGTGTCCGCAATGCGGGGCGTTTCATGACCGAGGGCAACGCGGATCTGGTGAAGGTCGAAGTGGACCGCACCTTCGCTCCGCTCGTCGCGCGGATGTCCCGTGCAGGGATTCCCGTGGTGGCGCACATTGGATCGAGACCGCAGATGTCGAAGCAGCAGGGGGGATACTCCGCAGCGGGGAAGAGTTGCGTCGATGCGGTCGCGCTTCTGGACGACGCGCGTGCACTCGTGGATGCCGGCGCGCACATGCTGCTCGTCGAGGCAACGCCGGCCGAAGTGGCGGAACAGCTGGTTCGCGAATCGTCCGTGCCCGTCATGGGCTGTGGCGCAGGTCCTGCCTGTCATGGGCAGGTCGTCGTCCTTCAGGATTTGCTCGGTCTGACTGCGTGGCAGCCGGCGTTCGCACTGCCGGCCATCGAGTTCGGTCCGCAGTTGCTCGCGGCAGCACGCGGTTGGATGCAACGAGTTCGTACCAACGATCTCGGACCGCATCCCTACACCATGACCGATTCGCAGCGCGATGCGTTCGCTGCGGCAGCGGCAGCGAGGCGGGGTGGATCCGCCGGGAGCAGCGGGGCAAACTGATGCGCGTGCAGACGCTGCTGCCCGCTGCGGTCGTCGCGGTCTCGGCGGTGCTTGTGCTTGTGATGACGCCGCGCGCCATTCGATCATTGACCATCGAGCAGTCCGAGGCAGCGATGGCAGCGGCGCAAGAGCGCCTGTCCAAGTCGAATGTGCTCGAGGAACTCAACCAGGTCTCGCGGGATGTGGCAACGATCGTGGAGCCATCGGTTGTTTCGCTCAGCGCGGCAGGTGGGCGTGCGGCGCGCGGCGGGCGATCGCTCGTGAATACTGGATCGGGGTGGATCTACGACGTGTACGGGCATGTCGTGACGAATGGGCATGTGGTGGATGGCGCGGAGCGCATTGAGGCGCAACTGCACACGGGGCAGATCGTTCCTGCCCAGCTCGTGGGGATCGACCTGAAGACGGACATTGCCGTGCTGCGCGTGGAGATCGATGACCTGACGCCCGCGCGGCGCTCCATCGACATCCCCACGCAGGGCGACATGGTGTTCGCGTTCGGATCGCCCTTCGAGTTCCGCTTTTCCATGAGTGCCGGCATCGTGTCGGGCATCGGGCGCAGCGCAGGGCTGGCTGATGTGGACTACGAGAACTTCATTCAGGTCGATGCCGCCATCAATCCAGGCAACTCGGGTGGACCGCTGACGGACATTTATGGCCGCGTGATCGGCATGAACACCGCGATCGCAACGGGGCGCGGCACAACGCTCGGTCAAGGTCAATTCGGCGGCATCGGGCTGGCGATCCCGATGGACATCATCGAGTTCGTCGTGTCGCAGCTGATTGAACGCGGCGAAGTGGAAAAGGGCTTCTCGGGAATCGCCGTCCAACCTGTCCGTTCGATCCTGCCGCCGCAACTGAAGGATCCCCTGTTCCTTTGCATCAGTGAGCATTACAGCGGGGAGGGCGCTGTGGTGACGCGCGTCATCGCGGAGAGTCCCGCGGCGCGTGCGGGATTGAGGGTTGGCGATGTCGTGATCTCGATCGACGGCGTTCGGATGAGCGATGCGGAGAAGGTGCCGTCGATCGTTGGAACGCGCCGACCGGGGCAAGTGCTGGTGTTTGAGGTGTGGCGCCCCGATCCAGCGCAGCAGCGCGGGAACGAGATGCGCTTCGATGTGGAGTTGGCGAAGCGCGATCCAAAGATGGAAGCCGTGGAACTTGCCGACATTCTGCAGCGGTTCGGGCTCGCGGATCTCGTGACGGCGACCCCCGAGTCATGCGCAGCGCTTGGCGTTCCCTATCGCCGAGGCGTCATGGTGCGCGAGATCACGGCGGGATCGCGCATCGCGGGGGTGATTCCCGCAGGATCCGTGGTTGTGACGGTGGGTGGTCAGGCCGTGACGACCACCGAGGACTTCTATGTGCGGCTTGCGCGGGGGGCAGTGACGCCACGCGGATTCGGTCGCTTGAGCGTCGTGCTCGCGGTCGCGCTGCCCTCGGGCGAGGTGCGTGAGATCGAGCTGCCGCTGCGCTAGCCTTCCATCCATGGCGACGCCGCTGCTCCAAGTTGACGATCTGCACGTGCATTTTCCCGTTCGGCGCGGGCTGCTGCAGCGCGTGGTGGATCATCGGCGTGCGGTGGACGGCGTGAGCTTCAACATCCAGCCGGGCGAGACGCTCGGTCTTGTGGGCGAGTCGGGCTGTGGAAAGACGACGGTGGGTCGAGCGATCCTGCGGTTGATTCCCGCGACCGGCGGGCGCGTCGTATTCGATGGGAAGGATGTCTTCGCGCAGGGTGCTGCGCAGATGCGTTCACTGCGCCGGCAGATGCAGATCATCTTCCAGGATCCGGGGGGGTCGCTCAATCCGCGCATGCGCGTGGGCAGCATCATCGGTGAGCCGCTCGAAGTGCATGGCATCGTGCCGCGCGATCAGGTTCAGAAGCGTGTCGGGGAACTGCTGACGCGCTGCGGGCTCTGGCCGGGCGCCGCCGATCGGTACCCGCATGAGTTTTCAGGTGGGCAGAAGCAGCGCATCGGCATTGCGCGCGCGCTGGCGTTGGAGCCGCGCTTGATCGTCTGCGACGAACCCACCAGTGCACTCGACGTGTCGATCCAGAGCCAAGTGCTCAATCTGCTCGCGGATCTGCAGCGTGAGTTCCAGCTCTCGTACCTCTTCATCAGCCACGACATGGCTGTCATTCATCATGCGTGCCAGCGGATCGCCGTGATGTGGAACGGCAAGATTGTCGAGCACGGGACGCGCGACGAAGTGATCCATGCGCCGAAGCACCCGTACACGCAGGCATTGCTTGCTGCGGTGCCCGAGCCAGATCCGCATCGCCGCCGCGATCGCGTCAAGCTTGAGGGGATGCGGATGTGAGTGCTGCGCCCGTCGGATCGCGGCGTGCGGCGCTCTGGCTGATGGGTGTGTTCGTCACGCTCGCCGTCACTGCGTTCATCTGGGGTTTCGCGGTGGTGGATGAGGTGCGTGCGCGTGCGAAGCGCGTGGATGTGGCGTTGCGTTCCACGGCATGGGCGTGCCTGGTCTATGCGGATCAGGAACAATCGTGGCCCGCCTCGGAAGAAGCGTTGGCGGATGCGACCGTCGTCTGGCAGGAGACGCGGCTGCCGAGCAGTGGCGGGTGGCCCAGCACCCGCGACGAGGCGATGCGTGGCGGGGTGGCGGTCGATTCGCCGCAGGTCGCGCTGCAGCTGGTTGGTTGGAACGGGGGGGTGGATGGGGACCCGCCCACGCTGCACTCGCGTGGGAATCCCAGCGGAATCGGTACCCTTGCGGAAGTCAACGGATGGCTCGCTGCGCGCGGGAAGTCACTGCCGAAGCCAGAGCCGACCACAGGAGTGCAGAGCAGTCGATGAGCAGCCCGCAGCAGGACAGCGTGATGGCGAAGCCTTCTTCCGAAGCGCAGGCGATGTCTGCGGTGCCGATGGACGGCGCAGTGCAGGCGCGAAGCGAGTTCCCCGAGCAGCCGATGGTGGATGTGATGTCCGGTGCATCGCGCATCACGAGGCAGGTGCTCGATCACGGCTTTGTCGCTCTGGTCGATTGCATGCCGCGTCTTGCGCCCGCGGGCAAGACTGCCGATGCCGCGATCGTGCAAGCGGCGCGGGTGTCCTATGGCGAGGGCACCAAGCAGGTGAATGAGGATCGCGGTCTGATCCGCTACCTGCTGCGGCATCGCCACACCACGCCCTTCGAGATGGTCGAGTTCAAGTTCCACATTGCGATGCCGATGTTTGTGGCGCGGCAGTGGATCCGACATCGGACGGCGAATGTCAACGAATACAGTGCCCGCTATTCGATCGTTCCCGATCGTTTCTATCGTCCAACCGCCGAGTCCGTTCGCGCACAGAGCGCGTCGAATCGGCAGGGGGGGGATGGGCTGGTGGATGCCGGCACGGCACAGGATTTCCTGCTGCTGCTTGACCGTGCCGAGGCTCTCTACAAGGATTACATGTCGCTGACGGAGAAGGGAGTGGCGCGGGAGTTGGCTCGCGCCGCGCTGCCCGTGTCGGTGTACACGGAGTGGTACTGGAAGTGCGATCTGCACAACCTCTTCCATTTCCTTTCGCTTCGCATGGATTCCCACGCGCAGTATGAGATCCGCGTTTTTGCGGAGGCGATGTACGAACTGATCAAGCCCATCGTGCCACTGTCGTGCGAGGCGTTCGTGGACTATCGCCTGGGCGCCATGCACCTGACGCGGCTCGAGATCGATGCAATTCGCGCGGGAGTGCCGATCGCCACGACGAACAAGCGTGAGATCGCGGAGTTCGAGGAGAAGTGCCTGCGACTCGGGATCACGCCGCCACGCGATGCAAGATGAGGATCTCCGCAGTCCCGTCCGCATCCTGCCTGCGACCGTGTGGGGGCGACGGCGAACGGGCCTCCGCCGGTGCGGCGCACTCGTTCAGCGTGGATCGCGCGAGTTCACCTTCACATCCGCCGGAAGGATGGTCACGAGTCCAACCAGCGGCTGCGTCTCATCCAGCTGAATCTGCGTGATCACGATGGGAGTGGGTGGACGAGTTCGCCAGAATCCTCCGGGCTGCGGGCACTGCCCCCACTGATCTCGGAAGTCCACGATCTCGAGTTCCATCTGCTCCCCCGCGTGCAGGCGCTCCACATGCTTGACGAAACGGCGGTTGATCCAGATGTCAATGTTGTCGTAGCTGGTGCTTGTGGCATTGATGAAGCGTATCTGCGTCTGCAGCGGAACCACCTGCACCTGCACGACCGTCCCTTGCTGCAGCGCTTCGGGATAGGGGCGGGTTGCCAGCTTGGGGTCGAACAGGTTCGCGTTGCAGCCGACGGAGAGCAGGGCGGGAAGCATGAACGCGATCTGGAGCAGTGCATTCCATCGACTTCGCATCGGCAGAGCAGTGTAGGGAGCCCCACGATGTTCGCTCGTGATGCGAGTCTGCGGCACACGACCGATCGATGACCGGCTGGGTTTCGCATGGGCACGGTCTAAACTGGTTGCATGAGCGTCGAACTCTCGCCGAGCGAACTCCCGCCGAGGCGATTATCCCGATCCATCGCGGAGACTGCGCGCCTTTCGCGTGTCGATCCCCGCGTCCAAGCGCTGATCCCGCGCTTCGATGCGCCGTTCTTTCAGGCTGGCTTGGCGGGATACTCCGATGGCGCGATGCGATTGGTGGCTCGTCAGCACGGTTGTCCGTTCTGTGTGACCGAGGCGCTGCTCGACCGCACGCTGATCCACGGCGGCAAGGGCAAGATTCGCGAGGACCCCGATCTCATCGCGACGGAGTGCGGCATGGGGGAACTGGAAGACAACATCGCTGCGACCGTGGATGATCACCCGCTCGCGGGACAAATCATGGGCTCGCGTCCGGATGAGATGGCCCGTGCGGCGAACATCCTCGTCGAGATGGGGCACGATGTGGTGGATGTGAATCTTGCCTGCCCCGTCAAGAAGATCAGCGCGAACAACCGCGGCGGGCATTTCTTGGCGCATCCAGCGGAAGCAGTGGACATTCTCCGCGCAGTGCATCAGGCGGTCGCAGGACGCGTGCCCTGCACGGTGAAGCTGCGGCGCGCCTTCGATGACACTCCGGAGATGGCGGCGTTCTTCGAACGGATCTTTGATGCGTGTTACGAGATCGGCTACGCATGGGCGACCGTGCACTGTCGCACGGTTCGGCAGAAGTACCTCGGTCCGGGTCGCTGGGAGTTCCTGGAGGACCTGACGCGCCGACACGGCGACCGCGTGATCTTCGGTTCCGGCGATGTGTGGACCGTTGCCGACATCTTTGCGATGATCGATCAGTGTGGCGTGAGCGGTGTCAGTGTTGCGCGCGGCTGCATCGGCAATCCATGGATCTTCCAGCAGGCGCGCGCCCTGATGGCTGGGCTCGAACCGCAGTCACCTTCGATCTCACAACAGCGCGCAGCGCTCGAAAGGCATTTCGAGCTGGCATCGATCCTCTACAGCGATGCCGCCACCAGTCGCCGCATGCGGAAGTTCGGCATCAAGTTTGCCGCGCACCATCCGCGCGCAGAAGAAGTCAAAGCCGATTTCATTCGATGCTCGAGTGCCGAGAGTTGGCAGGCGGTCATCGACCATTGGTATCCCGCCGAGGCTTCGCAGGCTCAGTTGGCGTTGGGATTGGGAAAGCCAATCCAGGCGTAGAAGACGCCAGCATCGGCCGATGGACCACTCGACGGACAGGGTGGAACGGGAATCACCAGACACTCCACGAGCCCGTCGTCCCACAAGCGGACTGGGCCAACCCTGCTCCAGCCGATCACCGAATCGGCGCAGGGGATATCCCCCCGCACGGTGAGCTGTGACGAGTCGCCCGCGAAGACAAAGCGCGACTGATTCGGGTCGACAAAGGACATTGCCACACACCGCCGACCCTTTCGGTCGCCAACAGGAGCCTTCTGCGTCGAGCCCCCCTGATCAGGCTTGGCGTTGGCTGCTTCCAACGCTGAAGTGCCCTGCGCCGCGAGGAGCAGCGCCAACGTACCGCCAGCGATGACGCCGGCGCCCGCCCATCCGATGGGGGCCCATGCGAGCAGATTCGTTCCCTGCTTCATGAAAAACCTATCGGCCGAACGCCCTCGGTCTATTGAGACTCGGCGCACCGCGGGAGGTGGTGAAGATCAGTACCCGTCCGCCCCCAGCAGGTCCTTCCAAGTCGCCGAGTCGTGAGGCGGCAATCCAAGGCTGCGCTTCTGCGCTGATGGCGACCCCCCAACCGTCGTGAACTTCCGCCTCGGGATCGGGTGATTGCAGGCGAGCCGTTGCCACCCACGACCCGCCGCTTCTGTCGTAGACATGCACGCAACCGCTCCCTTCGAGGACGGTCGATCGCCTGCCCAGCGCATCGACTCCACATGCCTCGGTCGCGCCGACGGCGAGCAGTGGGCCGCGAATTGCGAGGGACATTCCAAACGCTTCGGGGCGCAACGCGCCCGCGGCAGCACAGATCGACTCGGGTGGTGCGATCGACTCCAAGAGTCGCGCACGCAGCGCACTCTCGCGGTTCACTCGCCACAAATGCACTTGACCGGTGCGCCTTGCCGCTTCGCGCCCTGTCCACTCGCCTGGCGCACCCACCGCAATGCGCTCGCCATCCACGGCGACGGACGCGCCGAACATGCCGCCGTGCGTCGGTGTGGGTGAGGACAGCACGGCACCATGATGCCAACCCGCGCGCTGGGGATGCTTCGACAGGAAGTACAGGTCGGCCCGCCCCTGACCTTGGAACGAAGCATCAGCCTGCGGCCATCCGACGGCGATCACTTCACCATCGATCGCAAGCGCGTGCCCAAAGCGTCCGGTCATCTCGCCCGTGGGCGATGGAAAGTGCGCCGCGTGCTTCCAGCCGCCGCTGCCGTGTACATACACATCGCAGCGACCCGCAGCGAACGCCTGTCCAGAGTCGTTGGGTGATCCAACCACGACATGAACACCATCCGTCGCGATGGATGCGCCAAAGTTCCCGCCTGCGCTGCCCTGTTTGCCATCCGAGGGCGAGTCGAGCACTGCCGTCAGGCGCCACTCGAGTCGTGAACTGCGCCGATCGAGCGAATAGACATAGACGCGCCCGACTTGAAAACCATCGGGCCAGCCAAGTGCACCCGTTTCGTGGGGCGCACCAACGCACAGCAGCGACCCGCGTGGATCGAGTGCCACCGACCATCCGAACCCAGAGGAAGTGGAACCCTTCGGATGCGGGATCACGGCGAGAGGCGAACCACTCCCTGCAGCAGGTTGCCACAGCGTGACGGTTCCCGCGTCCACTCCGATGTCGCGGTCGAAACCACTGCCGACGGCAAGCAGCCCATCGGCACTCGCCGACACGCAACTGCCGAGCCCAAGCGGCAGCGTCGGTGCAGGCGCGATCAAGTCCTGGTGATGCTCCCATCCGCCCGTGCGCGCTCGAGCGGGAACGCCACTGCCACCCATCATCAGCAGCAGAAACGCGAATCCCCACAGCATCGCTCCGCCACGCCGTCCATGCATCCGTCGTTCATTCTTCCCCGGTCTTCGTGCCATGCCGATTCCCCTCCCTCCTTGGAACGCGGCGAAACTAACTCGGAGCACGCGTTCACCTCGAAACACCACCGAATTTCTTGCGCACGGTAGAAATGCGCGTCATGCACACCGAAACCTATCTGTACTCCGATGGCGAACAGCGCTGCGAAGGGTTCGTGGCGCGCGAGGCGGCGCTCACCTTGCCCGCGCCCGTCGTCGTCGTGTGTCACCACTGGTGGGGGCGCGACGAACTCATGGACGCCCATGCCACACGCATGGCGCGCCTTGGTGCCATCGGCTTCGCAGCGGACCTGTACGGCGGACACGCGGTTGCCAAGACGCCCGATGAGGCATCCACGCTGATGCAGGCATTCACGAATGACCGCGCCAAACTGCGACAGCGCCTCCGTGCAACCGTTGCTGCTGCGCGGCGCATCCCGGGGGCGGATGGACAGAAGGTCGTGGTGATCGGCTTCTGTTTCGGTGGACTGTGCGCCTTCGATGTCGCTCGTGATGGATGTGAAGGTGTGGTGGGAGTGGCTGGGTTCCATGCACTCTTTGCACCGCCCAACCTCGGTGAGCAGAAGCACATCTCGGCGCGCGTCCTTGCCTTGCACGGCTATGCGGATCCGATGGCGACGCCCGAGGCCATGGTCGCCTTTGCGAAGGAGATGACCGACGCAGGTGCGCAGTGGGAGATCGATGCATACGGCAACACCGTGCATGCCTTCACGAACCCCAACGCGAACGACCGCGCCCAGGGGATGGGCTACGACGAGCGTATTGCAAACCGCGCGTTCACCCGACTCGAGTCATTCCTGCGCGAGTGTTTCGGTCGGTGAACGCGATCAGCGGCCGCGTTGCCCGCGACGACCGCGCTTGAATCCCTTCTTGTGTCCACGCTCGCCGCGTGGCGCACCACGCCCGCCGACGAAACCCTTGTGCCTTCGGCCTTCGGCAGGCGAATCCTCGCTTCGTCCGACGCCCAGGCGCGCCGCGCGGATCGTGCGCAGCAGTTCCAGTTCCATCTGCCGCGTCGCAAGATCGATCGCCGCGATGCGCACCTCCACTGAATCGCCGATGCCGAGGCTTGCACCGCTGCGCGCAGCCGAGAGGCGACCTGTGCTCTCGCTGCGAACCCAGCGTTCGCCGCGGCCGACATCTCGAAGCCGGATCATTCCGTCCACCAGATACTGATCGAGCATCACGAACACGCCGCCGCCGCCCGGCGACACGCCGGTGACGACACCCGTGAACGTGTCCGCCCCATGCTCGTCCCGCAAGAACTGCAGCACGAGAAAAGTCCGCAGCGAACGCTCGGCGTTCTCCGCCTGAACCTCCGTTTCGCTGCAGTGTTCGCCACAACGCACCAGCGAGTCGGCACTCTCGACGCGCGGATCTTCGCGCATGCGGTCGAGCAGTTCCCGCCGTCGCTTGCCGCCAGGTGGGTTCTTGCCGTTGTCGGTTTGCTCCGCCCAGGCATCGAGCATTCGGTGCACCACCAGATCTGGATAGCGGCGGATGGGGCTCGTGAAGTGCAGGTAGTGCTCGCTCGCGAGGGCGTAATGCCCGATGAGCGCGGGCGAGTACGTCGCCTTCGCCATGGAACGAAGCACCGAGAAGTGGATCGCGCGCTCACTGTCCGTTCCGCGCGTCGCATCCACGAGCGCTTGCAGATCCTTTCGCGTGGGCTCATCGGGCAGCCGGACCTTCGCCGCGCGCGCCGCAAGTCGCAGCGCCTCGACATCGTGGAACGACGGCTCGGGATGGATGCGACGGAGCGCGGGAAGACCGAGCGAAGCAAAGAGCCGCGCCACCGCCTCGTTCGCCTCGACCATGAACATCTCGATCAGCGTGTGGGTGAACGCGCTGTCCTCGGGCTGGACATCACAGACGCGTCCATCCGCAGCGAACACCAGATCGGAGTCCGGCAGGGCAAGCACCACCATGCCATCGTTCAGTCGGCGCGCTCGCAGCAGCTTGGCCAGACGATCGCTCAGGCGAAGTTCTTCCAGCAGCCCATCGTCCACCGGCGTGTCGGTCTTCGCATGGATCTTGGCCTGCACCGGGTTGCCGTCGATCGCAGCCTGCGCTTCGAGATACGTCAGGCGCTTGCGCGAACGAATCACCGTGTTGGCGTATCGCTCGTACAGCACGCGGCCCGTTCCGTCGAAGGTGATCCAGACCGTCTTGGTCAGGCGCGGCACGCCCTCCTGCAGCGAACACACGCCGTTCGACAGCGTTTCCGGCAGCATCGGAATGACGCGGCGGGGGAGGTATGCGCTGTTCCCGCGTGCACGCGCCTCCTCATCGAGTGCGCTGCCGCGCCGAACGAAACCCGCCACATCGGCGATGTGCACCGCCAGCGTCCACTCATCGCGCGCGGCATCGAACGCAATGCTGATGGCGTCATCGAAGTCGCGGGCGTCGGGCGGATCGATCGTGAAGACCGAAGTCGCCGTGAGGTCCTCGCGACCTTCCCATGGTCCCTCGCGCTGCGTCTCGAAGTCGCGTGCCGCTGCGGCAGCCTCATCGAGCACCGCGGTCGGGAACTCCTCGTGCAGTTCGTACATCGCCATCACCGACAGCGTTTCGGCATCGGGTTCACCCGCCACGCCGAGCCGTCGGATGATCACTCCCTCCGCTCGCGCGCGCATGTCGGGGAATCGCGTGACTTCCACGATCACCTTGTCGCCTTCGCGTGCATCCTTCGCGCCGGGATCGCGCACCACGATCGGGTCGGTGAGTGCACGCCCATCCGGCAGCACGACCCAGCCGCGCCCCTCGCGCTGCAGTTGTCCTGGAAAACGCGTCTGCTTGCGTTCGAGCACTTCCAGCACGCGCCCTGTCGGGCGTGCATCGGGCGCACGGTCCCAGTCCTTTCCACGCCGAATCACCGCGACACGCACGCGGTCGCCGCTGATCGCGCCATTCACATCGTGCTCGGCAACATACAGATCGCCCTCGCGCGAAGGGACATCGGGCACCACGAATCCGCTTCCGTTGCCGCGCGCACTGATACGGATGCGACCGATGGTCTCATCCTTGAAGCGCGTCAGTCGAACGATGTCATCGGCGCTGATGTCGATGTGGTCTTCGGTCGCGAGATCGTCGATCACGCGGCGGAACTCCGCGGACTGTCCCTCGCGGATGCGCAGTTGCTGCTCCAGTTCCCGGGTGCGCACCGGCTTGTAGCCGTTGTGCCCGAGATGGCTGAGGATCTGTGTTCGGAGAGCGTCGCTCACTTCTTTCCCTTCTTCTGTGTTCGCTTGGGGGAACGCCCCTCACGCTTCGGCCCATCGCGTCCGAGTTGCAGAACGTTGCCGATACCGCGACCTTCGCGCGCGTGGCTCTTGCCGCGCTGAGCGCGAGGTGGTGTCATCTTCGTCTTCGCCGTGTCCTTCGCAGGCGTGGCGGGATCCACGCCGCTCTTGTTGGTGGCTGCGGAGCCGCGCTCCGAACCGCCTTGTTCGGGCGCTGGGGTCGTCGACGACTCGCTCGTGGGCGTCGATGTCTTCGCCGCATCCGTGGTGGACGACCCGCTCGTGGTGGCCGCGGCCTTCGCGCCGCGTTCGGACTCTTCGCCCTTGCGGTAGGACTCGCTGCGGTAGTCGGTTTCATAGAACCCGCCGCCCTTGAAGATCACCGCGCCACCCATCCCGATGCGGCGCTCCACCTTCCGCGCGCCGCAGCGCGGGCAGGTTCGCACAGCCGAAGCGGTGATCGATTGAAACCGCTCGAACTCGTGGCCGCATCCGCGGCAGACATACTCGTATGTCGGCATGGTCAGGTGGCGGCGCGCGCGACAGCAACCTTCGCCGGTCGCAGCGGCACATCGCCGAGGCGATACCCCGCCTGCATGCACTGCGCGATGCGTCCCGCGGGGACGGCACTCGTGGGCTGCTCGAGCACTGCTTCGTGCAACATCGGGTTGAACTCATCGCCCTTCGCGGGATCGATGCGGTCGACGCCACACTGTGCCAGTGCTTTCAACAGTTCGGTGCGCAGCAGCGTCACGCCATCGGCCAGCTTGTCCGCGGGCAACGACCGCAGATCATGCCCGAGCGCAAGATCCATGTTTTCCAGCACGGGAACGATCGCGCGTGCCACGAACGAGATGCCGATCTCCCGCGCACGCGACTCATTCTCGCGCGCGCGTCGCTGGAAGTTCTGGAAATCCGCGAGCACACGCACGTAGGCCTGCTGACGCTCTTCCACTTGTTTCTGCAGTTCCGCCAGCGGATCACTCTCGGTGCCCGTTGCGGCCTCTGCGGCGTGGGACGACTCCGAGGCCGCACCCTCGTGGTGGGCGTGGGCGTCATCCGAATTGTGCTTGGGCTTCACTTCCATCTTCGTGTCTCTTTCCTTCGTTCCTTCCGATCAGCCTTCGCTCGATGGCCGAAGGCTCCGTGCTTCGTCAGGTCTCGCTTCCTGCAATCGAGTCCTTGATCTTCTTGAAGAAACTCTTCTCCGCGGGACGGATCTCCTCGCCGTCCGTGCCATCGAGCTTCGCCAACTCCTCGAGCAGGCGTCGCTGCTCCGCCGAAAGCCTACGCGGGACAACGACTCGCAGCCCGACCCGAAGGTCTCCGCGCTGCTCGGGCTTGCGCAGGTTGGGAAGTCCAGCGCTCTCGAGCGTGACAATGTCGCCATCCTGTGATCCTTTGGGGATGTCCACTTCCTGCGGACCCTCGAGCGTGTCCACGCGAACACGACCGCCGAGCGCAGCGAGCGGGAAACTGATGTCGCGTGAGCACACGAGATCATCCTCGACGCGTTCAAACGACTCATGATCGCTCACGGCGATCACCACATGAAGATCGCCGCGCGGACCCTTGCCCGCGGCCTCCGCTTCCTGCGGCGGCGGTTCACCCTCGCCCGCCACACGGATCACTTGACCATCCGAAATGCCCTTGGGAATCCGCACGGAGAGATTTCGCTTTCGGGGAACGCGCCCCGCACCGCGGCACTCTGGACAGGCTTCGCTGATGACCGTGCCCCGCCCACGGCAGTTCGGACAGGTCGTCACCATGCGAAACATGCCGCCAAGCCCCGCCTGCGCAACTTGACCGTTTCCTCCGCAGGTCGGGCATTGGATCGGCTTGGTGCCCTTCTTCGCGCCGCTTCCTTCGCAGGCACCGCACACATCGCGGCGCGTGAAGTTCACCTCGATCTCCTTGCCGCGCAGGACATCGTCGAGCGAAATCTCGACGCTCGTTTCAAGGTCGTAGCCGCGCACGGGGCCGCGCCGCTGCCGTCCTCCGCCGAAACCACCTCCGCCGCCAAAGATGTCGTTGAAGATGGAGAAGATGTCGTCGGGCCGCATCCGCGAGAAGTCGTGGCCCGGCGCCTGGCGGAGTCCCGCGTGTCCGTACTGGTCGTAGAGCGTGCGCCGCTGAGGATCGGAGAGCACCTCATACGCCTCCGCGCAGACCTTGAACTCGACCTCCGCCTTGGCATCGCCGGGATTGCGATCCGGGTGCCACTTCATCGCCATGCGGCGGTACGCGCGCTTGATCTCATCCCCCGAAGCGGTGCGTTCAACGGAGAGCACTTCGTAATAGTCGCGTTCAACAGGCATGGCTCATCTCCGCCGTGCAGCGTTGATCCAAAGAAAGACGGAGGACCGCGAGGCTGAACGCCGCGCGATCCTCCGCCGTGGAGTCATTGGATTCAGGAGACCGCTCCCTCGGTGGGCGCAGTCTCTTCCTTCAGTTCCGTCACCAGCACATCGGTCGTGAGCATCAGACCGGCAACGCTCGCGGCGTTCTCGATGGCTGTCTTGGCCACCAACGCGGGATCGATGATGCCCGCCTTGATGAGATCCTCGTACTCGCCCGTCGATGCATTGAAGCCGAACGCACCCTTGCCCTCGAGCACACGGTCCACCACCACATCGCCATCGGTTCCGAAGTTCGTGGCGATCTGCCAGGTCGGCTGGCGAAGTGCCTCGACCACGATGTCGTAGCCGAAGACCTCGTCGCCTTCCGCCTTGCGGCGCGCATTCTTCACCGCATCGACGGCGCGCAGGAATGCCACGCCGCCTCCGGCCACATAGCCTTCCTTCGCAGCTGCGCGAGTGGCGTGCAGTGCATCGTCCACGCGATCCTTCTTCTCCTTCATGGAGACCTCGGTTGCCGCGCCGACATGGATGATTGCCACGCCGCCCGTGAGCTTGGCGAGGCGCTCGTTCAACTTCTCGCGGTCATAGTCCGAGGTGGACTTGTCGTGCTGCGTGCGGATCTGCGCGATGCGCTCCTGGATCGCGTTCTTCTTGCCGGCACCTTCGATGATCGTGCATTCGTCCTTGGTGACGACGACGCGCCGCGCGGTACCGAGCTCGTTCAGCTCGACATCGTTGAGCGTCCGACCGAGATCCTCGGCGAAGAATGTGCCGCCAGTCAGCGTGGCGATGTCACCCAGCATCGCCTTGCGGCGATCGCCGAACCCAGGAGCCTTCACAGCACAGATCTGCAGGACGCCTCGGAGGCGGTTGACGACCAGCGCCGCGAGCGCCTCGTTTTCCACTTCCTCTGCGATCACGAGCAGCGGCTTGCTTGCCGATGCGACCTTGTTCAGCAGGGGGAGGAAATCGACGAGGTTGGAGATCTTCTTCTCGTACACGAGAACCAGGGCATTCTCGAGAATGCACTCCGCCTTCTTCGGATCCGTCATGAAATACGGCGACAGGTAACCCTTGTCGAAGCACATGCCCTCGACATAGTCGAGGGTCGTGTCGGCGGTCTTGCCTTCCTCGATCTCGACCACGCCCGTGGCGCCGACCTTGTCGATCGCCTCGGCGATGAGCGAGCCGATCTCGCCATCGTGATTCGCGCTGACGGTGGCGATCTTCGTGAGATCGTCGCGGCCCTTGCACTTGGTCGCAGAGGAGGTGATGCTTTCGCCAGCGATTCGAGCGGCATCATTCACGCCGCGCTGGATCGCCACGGCGTTTGCGCCCGTGGCGACGAACTTCAGTCCACCGTTGAAGATCGCCGACGCGAGCACGGTGGCAGCCGTGGTGCCGTCACCTGCGATGTCTGCGGTCTTCTTCGCCACCTGAGCCACGAGCTTGGCGCCCATGCTCTGGAACGGCTCCGACAGTTCCACTTCCTTCGCCACGCTCACGCCGTCCTTGGTGACGGACGGGCTGCCGAACGACTTCTGCACGATCACATTGCGCCCGGCTGGGCCCATGGTGACGGCGACCGCCTTCGCGATCTGATCGACACCGCGCTTCAGTTCCGTGTGCGCGGCGGTCGAGAACTTCATTTGCTTGCTAGACATGTGAGTACGCCTTTTCTATGGTGTGTCTGGGGTTCGTGAGATGTTTCGATCAGCCTTCGATCACGCCGAGGAGTTCGCTCTCGCGGATGATGAGGTGGGTCACGCTCTTGATCTCGATCTCGGTGCCCGAGTACTTGCCGAAGACAACCGTGTCGCCCTTGGTGACCGTGGGCTTCAGGCGGGTGCCGTTCTCAAGAAGCTTGCCTGGACCGACGGAAATGACCTTGCCCTGCATGGGCTTTTCCTTGGAAGTCTCAGGCAGGAAGATGCCCGAGGAGGTCTTGGTCTCTGGATCGAGAGGCTTGACGACGATGCGGTCTTCGAGTGGTCGAACGGTGCTCATGTGTGTTCTCCGTAAAAAGTTGTTGGTTCGTACAGTTGTGATGGTCAGGAAAAATCGTGTGTGATCAAAGCGGGGGGATCAGAAGTCCATGCCTCCCATACCGCCCATGCCACCCATGCCACCCATGCCACCCATTCCGTGGTCATGTCCGTGGCCAGCGCCCTTGCCTTCATCCTTCGGCTTGGGTGCCTCGGTGATGATCGAATCGGTCGCGAGCAGCAAGCCCGCGACGCTCGCCGCGTTTTGCAGCGCAGCGCGGTCCACCTTGGCGGGAGTGATGACGCCCTGCTTCAGCAGGTCGCCGTAGGAGCGGGTGAGGGCGTTGAAGCCTTCGCTGCCCTTGAGCGCAGAAACCTTCGCCACGACAACCGATCCGCGCTCACCCGCATTCACAGCGATGGTGGAGAGCGGAACGACCAGCGCTTCGGCGACAGTGTCGACACCGAAGACTTCATCGCCTTCGAGTTGCTCGCGAACCTTCTTGAGACCAGGGATCGCTCGGATGAACGAGAGTCCGCCCCCGGGCACGACGCCCTCGGCAACGGCCGCGCGCGTGGCGTGCAGCGCGTCCTCGACGCGACCCTTCTTCTCCTTCAGTTCGGTCTCGCTGCTCGCGCCCACCTTGATCTGCGCAATGCCGCCCGCGAGCTTCGCGAGGCGTTCCTGCAGCTTCTCTCGGTCGTAGTCGGAGTCGGTGCGCTCGATCTCGCTGCGGATCTGCGTGCATCGTCCTTGGATGGACTTCGTGCTGCCCGCGCCCTCGACGATCGTGGTGTTGTCGGAATCCACGGTGACCTTCTTTGCCTGGCCAAGCTGCGAGATGGCAACCTTGTCCAGCTCGATGCCGAGGTCCTTCATGATCGCCGTGCCGCCCGTGAGGATCGCGATGTCTTCGTGCATGGCCTTGCGTCGGTCGCCGTAGCCGGGCGCCTTCACCGCGCACACATTCAGGACACCGCGCATCTTGTTGATCACGAGCGTGCTGAGTGCCTCACCCGTCACGTCCTCGGCGATGATCAGCAGGGGCTTCTTCGACTCCATGACCTTCTCGAGGAAGGGCACGAGCTTGGTGACCGAGTCGATCTTGTCCTCGTGGATCAGGACGAGCGCCTTGTCGAACTCGACCTCCATGTCTTCGGTGTTCGTGACGAAGTTCGCGCTGAGGTAGCCGCGGTCGAAGCGCATGCCCTCGACGACATCGACGATCGTGTCGCGCCCCTTGCCTTCCTCGACCGTGATGACCCCGTCCTTCCCGACCTTCTCGAATGCCTCTGCCATGATCGTGCCGACTTCCGAATCATTGTTGGCACTGATCGTGGCAACATGCTCGATGCCGCCTTCGACATTCGCCACGGGCCGCGAGAGCGACGCGATCGTTCCCGTCACGCTCTCGACGCCTTTGCGCATGCCACGGATCAGCGCGTTGGGATCTGCACCGGCGGCGATGTACTTCAGGCCGCTGCGGAAGAGCGCTTCCGCGAGCACGGTCGCCGTTGTGGTGCCGTCGCCCGCATCGTCGGATGTCTTGCTCGCCGCTTCCTTTACCAGTTTCGCCCCCATGTTCTCCACCTTGTTGCGCAGTTCGATCTCTTCTGCGACTGTCACGCCGTCCTTCGTGACCGATGGGCCGCCCCAACTCTTGTCGAGCACTGCATTTCGTCCGCGTGGGCCGAGGGTGCTCTTGACCGCGTTGGCAAGCTTCTCGACTCCGGCGAGCAGCTGCTTGCGGGCTTGGGTATCAAACGTGAGGTCCTTGACTGCCATGGTGTTCTCCAGTTTCTTGGGGTTGCTACAGGTGTCTTCAGGTTTCAGACGATTCTTCGGGGGAAACGGTCTGTTGAATGCCGGGCGCCGAGCGGCGCGAAGTGTTCCCGTTAGCAAACAGCGTGCCAACGCGAGCAAACATGTGGATCACCACGGAAATAGCCCATTCTGCGCCTTCAGGGCGAGATTCAAATCGAGTCACGATATTGGGGGGGGTGGGGAGTGGTTGCCAAGGCGGCAGAGCGTGATCGCACCGCATGGTTAGCCTCTCCTTCCTATGCAAAGCCCGACCTTCAAGCGCAAGTGCTTCTCGCTGATCATTCCCGCCGCATCCGCCTCGCTTCTCTGTGTCGTAGCACTCGCCGCCGAGCCGCTGGCTGTGCGCCTGCAGGGAGCTGCGCCAGCCGCGACGCCACCGATTGTCGCCCCCGCGCCCTCGTGGCCGGCCGACGAATCGGGCCTGAAGGCGCTTGCCACGAAAGTGATCGGCAGTTGGTTCGATGCGCTCTCGGGTGGCGACGGCGCGGCAATCGAAGCGCAGCTCTCGCCTTGCGCCCAGGTTCTTGCGTTTGATGGCGTGACCGACCGCGCCCTCTCGGTTGCGCGGGTGAAAGGCAGCGGAACGCGCGGCGTTCAGATTTCGAATGTGGTTGCCACGCGTGTGGGCGATGCGATGGTCGCCACCTGCACCGTGCGCGCGCAGCAGAAAATGGGCGGAGTAGACCTGAGCGGCGAGGCACCGCGCATCGGCGTGTGGGTTCCTTTCGATGGTGGATGGAAGATCGTCGCATGGGCATCGCTGCAGCAGCCGGTGCCGCGTCCAGCGCCCGCGGCACCGTCGTTTGCCGGCGAGTCCGCGCTCGCGTCCGAGGGCTCGGCGATGTTGGCGCGTTTTCTCGATGCGCAGCGGGCAAAGGACCTGAAGCCTTTCGAGAAGATGCTCGCGCCTGGATTGCAAGTGGTGAACTTCAAGGGGCAGAAGGTCCGCGCAGATCTCATGCAAGGAGCAAGCCACGCCACCACGGAGCCGGCAAAGTTGAACGATGTGCGCACGACACGGTGCGGCGAACTGACCATCGTCACCTGCAACCTGTCGATGCAGCAGAAGATCGGGTTCAACACGCTGCCGGCAGATCCAGCGCCGTTCCTTGCGGTGTTTTCAGGGACTGGTGACGCGGCGACCGTGATCGCGCTCGCCAACACGAATCGACCGAAGTGAACGCTGCGCGCGGACGCGACGCGTTCGTGCAATTCGGTTGGCGACTCAGTTGGGCGACTCACCTTTCGCCGTGGGCTCGACCACGCGGATGACATCCGCGAGCTGCGGCGGCGGTGCGTTGAGAATCTGACGGATCCACCAGAAGTTCAGCACGAGGTAGATGCCGCCCAGCATCAGCAGTCCGCCCGTGACGAACGAGAGCGTGCGAAGGGCGAGCGCAAGATCGGGGGAAGCCAGCGATGGCAGCACGCTTGCGCCGAAGGATGCCACGAGCGTGATCGCCCCGGTGACCGACATCGTCTCGAGCGACTGACGCGCGTGGCCCGCGTGCCGGAAGCGGCGGCATCGGCGCCCGAGTGCGGCGGCAAAGCGGTTGAGTCCCGATGCGGCGATGGTGGCTGCCACCAACTGCACGGTGAGGCACATGAACCAGAGTCCGGCGTTCGAGAGGCGCGTGATGGGCTGGAGGTCGAAGAACACGCCCGCGCACGCGGCGAAAGCCGCCGCACACCAGATCGTCACGCCCCACAAGAGCCGCTGCCGTGCGGCGCCTGTCTCCGACATGAGTACTTCGTCGTCGCGGCGTGCGAGGAGGGCAGCGGAGACCGTGAATGTCACCGCGGCGAGGCACGAGAGCACGACGGCGATGCGATCCACTGGACCACCGTCCAGCGGCAGCGGTGCGCGCCCGAGTTCGGCGAATCCTCGCGCGAGCATCGGCGAGGTGACGGCGACCAGCCAGAGCAAGATGCCAATGCCGACGCCGAGCAGCGCTGCCGCGACGCGCCGAGCGTGCAGCGGGCGCGCGAGCGACTGCGACGGCAAGTCGAGCGTCTCGACGAGCGACACCATGACGGGCGTCGAGCACTCGGAGCAAATGCCGCTCGGGAGAAGCCCTCGAAGGATGTGCCCGCACCCGACGCACCGCAGATCGTGAGTGACTGCCTTCGGATGCATGTCGGAAGCGTATCCTCGCGACATGGACTCCATTGCAGCGTTGCGCCAGGGGATCGCGTCGGTGTTCTTTGGGAACCCGTTGGCGGTCGATCGCATCGTCTGCTGTTTGCTCGCACGCGGCCACGTGCTGATCGAGGATGTGCCGGGTGTCGGCAAGACGATCCTCGCGCAGGCCATTGCGCGCAGCATGCGCTGTTCGTTCTCGCGCATCCAATGCACACCCGATCTGCTGCCCACCGACATCACGGGCGTTGCCATCTTGGACCGCGCGTCGGGATCGCTGTCCTTTCGACCGGGACCCGTGTTCGCCAACATCGTTCTCGCCGATGAGATCAACCGCGCAACGCCGCGCACGCAGAGCGCGCTGCTCGAAGCGATGGGCGAGGGAACGGTGACGGCGGAGGGGCAGGTGCATCCGCTGCCGCATCCGTTCGTTGTGGTGGCAACGCAGAACCCGAGTGATTTCACGGGCACATTCTTGCTTCCTGAGAACCAACTCGATCGATTCCTGATGCGGATCAACTTGGGCTATCCAGCGGCGGACGATGAGGCGCAGATCATCCTGCAGCAGCCCGCGCGGAGTGCGCTGACGCGGCTGCAGCCCGTGCTCGATGCGGAGCAGGTGCTTGCGTTGCAGGCGGAAGTGGACGCTGTGCGGATCGATGCCGCGCTCGTCAGTTACATCATCTCCCTCGCGCACGCCACTCGGCAGCACCCGCAGTTGCAGCTCGGTGTGAGTCCCCGCGGGGCGCTCGCGCTGGCACAGGCTGCCCGAGCGGCCGCGCGGTTCGCGGGGCGCGACTATGTGGTGCCCGAGGACATCGTCGACAGCATGGAGCCCGTCTGCGCGCATCGCGTTGTCCTCCGTGCAGGTGGGAGCGGTGACTCGAGTGCGCGCGTGATTCGTCTGCTGCGCGAAGTGTTGGAGTCCGTGGCCAGCCCTGCGTAGCGGCGGAACGGATGCGTGCGCGGTCGCGCGCGGTTCACAGCAGCGAGAGCGATGGGACTTCGCTGCCGAGCCGCAGCCAGGTGATCCGAAGGATGCGCCAGGCGCCGTCCTGCTCGCGAACCACTTCGAAATGCCAGCGTGTCGGCACGGCACCCGCGGAGGAGGCCGTCACCGTCCGGCAGGCGATCTCGACCTCGCCTGCGTCGTCGGAGAGGGAGCGTGCATCGAGCGAGAGCAGCGTGTTCGATTCGATGCGATGGCGTCCGGCGAACGAGTCGAAGGCGCGGTCGATCCGGTCGCGCCCTTCGCCGGGGCTGTTCAGGCGACCGACATGAATGGAGGCGCGTTCACTGAAGCAGTCCTTCGCCGCGGCGACATCGCCCGCGACCACGGCCGCGACGAGCCGCTCGACCCGTGCCTCCGCGTGTTCGGCCGGCGTGATCACGCTCCAGGCGAACGTGGCGGCCAGGCCTCCCACGATCAGCGGAGCGGAGGCGCACGCGACCAGGCGCAGCGAACCCCGCTGCAGCCCGATCCATGCGGTGACCGCGGCCGCTGCGCCGCACAGCAGCAGGATCCAGACAGGATGTTCGGCAATCCACGACAAATCGGCAGGAGCATAGGAATAGGATGTGGCATCGTGAGCCAGTCGGTGTCCATCAACTTCTCCGTGCCGATCGCGCTGTTCCCGCTGCCGGGGGTGTGCCTCCTGCCGCACACGGCGCTGCCACTGCACATTTTCGAGCCGCGCTACCGCCAAATGGTGGCGTGTGCGCTCGAGCCGGTCGCGCGCGGCAAGCAGCCGCTGCCGATCGCGATCGCCAGCATCGAGCCGAGCGCATCGCCGAGCATCAGTCCCGATGCGCCGATGGAGAGACGGAATCCGCCGCTGCGCTCGGTGGTGTGCGTCGGTCACATTGTGCAGCATCAGGAACGCGAGGATGGTCGATACGACATCGTGCTGCAGGGACTCTGCCGAGCCGCGATCGATCGTTTGGATGAACCCACCGCGGCGCGTTGGTATCGACAAGCCATGTTGCGCCCGATCGAGAATCCGCAGCGGCGCGTGCGCGGGCTCGGGCGGGTCCGCGCGGAGCTGCGGTCGATGCTCTCCGGCATGCGCATGCAGCGGATGCACGCGGCGCGCACGATCGTGGATTGGATCGAGCGCCCGGAACTGTCCAATGAAGTCGCGCTGGAGTTGGTGGCGTTCGCGATGGTGCGCGACGAGGCTCTTCGTTACCAGTTGCTCGCCGAGAGGGATGCGATGGAACGCGCCAAGCTGATCTGGGGTGACCTGTGCCGCATGGATCGTTTCATCGCGAAGGCGGAGGCGCAGAAGTCGCGCGTCCCGCCGCGTGGGATGAACTGGAACTGATTCGTGGCACGCCAAGCGACGGAGCACGCCACGCAGTACTGGCTCGCCAAGTCGGAGCCCGCGGTCTATTCGATCGATGACCTGCGCCGTGATGGTGCGACGCTGTGGGACGGCGTCCGCAACTACCAGGCTCGGAACTTCCTGCGTTCGATGCAGGTGAACGACCGCGTGCTCTTCCACCACTCGAGCGGTGATCCAAGCGGCGTGGTCGGCACGGCAGTCGTCGTGGGTGTCGCGCAGCCCGATCCCACGCAGTTCGATCCTCGCAGCGACGGCTTCGACGAGGCGTCGAAGCGCGACGATCCCCGCTGGTGCGCGGTGACGGTGCGCTTCGAATCACGGTTTGTCGCTCCCGTGACGCTGCAGATGCTGCGCGCGGACCGTGCGCTCTCCGGCATGCGCATCCTGCAGCGGGGCAATCGGCTTTCGGTGACGCCCGTGACCGCGGCGGAGTTCGCACGCGTGTTGAAACTCGGCGGTTCGTCGTCGCAGGCGTGATGGCGTAGCATCGGGCGAGCGCAAGGGGCGTCCGGCAGGCGCGTGTCCGCCACCCTGTCTGCGCTGAGCGGAGTGTTGACATCGATGATGAATCTCCTCGGACAACTTGCAGCAGGAATCGGGATTTTGGTGATCGTGGTCGTCGGTCTTGTCGTGCTCGCCATTGTCGTTGGTCTGTATGTGATGGGCGTCTTCAACTCGCTGCAGCGACTTCGCGTGGCGACCGAGGCCGCGTTCAGCGGCATCGATGTGCAGCTGAAGCGGCGGCACGATCTGATTCCGAATCTCGTCAGCACCGTGCAGGGCTACGCGGCGCACGAGCGAGGCACGCTCGAGGCCGTGATTCAGGCGCGCGCTGCCGCGATGAAGGGCGGCAGCATTGCGGAGCGCGGCGAGGCGGAAGCGCAGTTGACCGGTGCCCTTGGCCGTCTGATGGCGGTCGCCGAGGCTTATCCCGACCTGAAGGCGAACCAGAACTTCCTGCAGTTGCAGGGCGAGCTGTCGGGTTTGGAAAGCGGAATCGCGCAGTCGCGCGGCGGATTCAATGGATCAGCGCAGGGCTTCAACGCCACGCTGGCACAGTTCCCCGCCAACATCGTCGGTCGGCTCTTCGGGTTCACGCCATTCGACTTCTTCAAGGCGGGCGAATCGGATCGAGCGGTGCCTGTGGTGAAGTTCTGACGGACACGAGTCGGTCGCCCAAGAGTGTGGCGTAGGCGAGGAGCGGTCACGGATGGCCAAAGAACGAATCGTGTCAGCAACGGCGCAGCCCGATGACGAGGCGGCTGCTGTTCCAACGATTCGTCCGCGGTCCATGGCGGAGTATGTCGGGCAGTCGTCGCTGAAGGAGCGGCTTGGCATCGCGCTTGCCGCCGCGAAGCAGCGGGGAAAGCCGATGGAGCATGTCCTGCTGCACGGACCGCCGGGGCTTGGCAAGACAACGCTCGCGCACGTCATCGCGAACGAGATGGATGCGCACGCGTCCGTCACGAGCGGACCGGCCCTGACGAAAGCGGGCGATCTGGTGGGCATGCTCACACGGATGCAGGAGCGCGATGTGCTTTTCATCGATGAGATCCATCGTCTGCCTGCATCGGTCGAGGAGTACATCTATCCCGCGATGGAGGATTTCCGCATCGACTTCACGGTCGATTCGGGGATGCACGCGAAGGTGGTGACCGTGAACCTGAAACCGTTCACGATCATCGGCGCAACGACGCGACCGGGTCTGCTGACGCAGGCGCTTCGAACGCGCTTCGGCATCACGCATCACCTGGGCTTCTATCCGGAGGGTGATCTGCTCGCGATCCTCGAGCGCGCCACGCGGATCTTGGAGGTCGGTTCGGTGGCGAAGGATGCGCTGGGCATGATCGCATCGCGCAGTCGAGGCACGCCGCGCGTGGCGCTGCGCCTGCTGCGCCGCGTTCATGACTTCGCCCTCGTGCGTGGCGACGGTTACGTCGGCGCAGGCACGGTCGATGCTGCGCTCGAACTAGAGTCGGTCGATGCGGTGGGTCTCGATGCGCTCGACCGCAAGTATCTGACGACGCTCGGAGGCGTGTACCAAGGTGGTCCAGTGGGCGTCGAGGCCTTGGCTGCATCCATGGGCGAAGATGGCGGCACGCTGGAAGATGTGGTGGAACCCTTCCTGCTTCAGACAGGCTTCGTCGCGCGCACGCGGCAAGGCAGGCGCATCACCGCCGCGGGCGCGAAGCATGTGCATCTCGCGTTTTCTCCAGCGGCGGAAGATCGCTCAAGCCTGTTCCCCGAGTGACCGAATCACCGCCGCGGCTACTGCTCGGCGAGTCCAGGTACGAGCGATCCACCCTGTGCGAGCGACTCGGGATCGAGCGCGAGTCCGGCGCCGCCCGCGCCTGGAATCTGGATGCTGGCGTTGAAGGTGGTCAGGTCGGTGATCTTGTTGTACGAGGCGCCGATGGAGAGGAAGAAGTCGGGAAAGGTTCTCGTGAGCGCTGCGGAGAAAGCGCGGAAGTCCTCTTGCACGAGGTCGTACTGTGGGGCAACGGTCAGCGCGTACTTCTTGCTCAGTTGATAGGCGAATCCTCCCTGCAGGAACTCGTCCGCTGGATAGCCGGCGACGCCGAAGGTGTTCACATAGCGGTACTCCGCAAAGACACGCACATCGGGCGACTGCTGCACGCTGCCGCCGATGGTGCCGCGGCCGAGGTCGGTGAGCCCGAAACTGTTGATCGAGTTGCCACGGTCTTCGAGCAGGTAGGTGCCTTGCCCGTAGAGCGAGAACGCATCGCTCAGCTGCCAAGTCGCATTGGCATAGGCATGGTCGCCCCACTGCGAGTACTCGGGGCGCCACGAATAGAAGGTGGGCATGGGCGACTGCGAATACTGCAGTCCGAGCGGATCCGTCGCAGTGGTCGTTGGCTGCAGCGAGTTTCCTTGGTTGTCGACCGCCGCACCGACATTCAGCACAAGCCAGTCGACCGAGCGCCAGTTGCCCGGCCCACCACGCATCGTTTGCAGCTTGTTGGAGATCGCGGCGTGCGCCACGGCAGCGCCCGAGGTGGCTTCGACTTCCTGGTCGTACACGGGCATGCTGAGGACGCTCTGCGAGTTCCAGCCGTACCACAGCGTCGCGCTTGGCTGGACGACATGGTGCAGACGATTGAGATCGAGGAACGAACTGCGCACGGAGTTGTAGTTGGCGGTCCACTCGGTGGAGAATCGGCTTCCAGCGCCGACGAGGGTTCGCCAGTCCGATGCATCGGGGTTGTAGTCCTTGAAGTTGTTGAGGATGTACGCGGCCACTTGCCCATGCACGAAGGGCACCGCCTTCACCGAACCGAGTTCGAGCGGCAGGGCCAGTTCCTGCCTGGTGTAGACGCGCGAGCGGGTCAGTCCGTCGTAGCCAGCGGATTCATATGCATCCTTCACGCTCAGATTGGATGGGTAGAGCCCCGAGGTCGAGAACGCGAGCGGCGAGATGCCGAGCTGCGATGGCGATCCCGACTGCAGGTCGAGCCGCATCAGGTTTCCCGAGTACTGCTGCGACCAAGTGACCGTATCGCCGAACAGTGCTTCGCCGTAGCGCTGGTACGCCAGTTCCGGCATCTTGTCCGTGATGTAGGGGCGCGAGGCGAGGATCGACCCGTTCGAGATGAAGTTGTTCGGGTTGTACTTCATCAGCAGCGAGAGCGAGTTGTTCGCGTCCTGCCAGTTCAGGTAGCCCATCGTCTCGTACTCGCGGCGATTCAGGTAATCGTTCTGCTTGAAGATGGATGCGTAGGTGGAGTCGCTGAAGACGGCGAACTCGATGGCGAGCGTGACATCGCTCGCGAGATTGCCCCGCCAACTGCCCTCCGCATCGCCGCGGTACTGGATCGGACTGATGATGGTCCGCCCCGCGGCGGTCTGTTCCTCGTTTCCGAAGTCGTAGAGACCCATGGCGCGAATGTTCGCGGCGCTGCCGAAGATGTTCGCCTGCGCCGAAAGGCCCAAGCCCGCCGCGTTCTTCGAATACGCCTCCTGCAGCAGCCGCACTTCCGTCAGCGGTTCGGCGTTCTCGATGCCCATGAGATCGAGCAGATCCCAGTCGCTCTTGACGATCATGCCGAAGAAATCGTTGAAGCCGACATTGATGTACTTGAGCGGGACTTGGTTGGGCGACCCTGCGATGTATGGCCAGTAGAGGAAGGGAATGCCGTTCGCCCGAAGCGTGGCGTGCTGCCCCGTGAAGAAACTGCCCGAGCCGCCGGGCGAGGAGTCTTCCGTCACGGTCAGCTTCGAGACGCCGACCGAAAGGTGCGGCGTGAAGAACTCACTGGTCGAGACGCGTGCGGTGTCCGCCTCGAACTCGCCCGCCGCGATCTGGCGCATCTCCGCTGCGCGCGCATAGGCAAGCAATCCGTTGCGCATCGTGGTGCGCATGACGGCGTCGAGCACGATGGCCTTGTTGCGTTCGAGGTCGTAGTAGACGCGCTTGCCGCGCAGCACATAGTTGGAGTCGGTGGCAATCACATCCCCCTCGAGGTAGATGCCCGCGATGTCACGAGCGTCGAGAAGCGCGTTCGCATCGGTGGTGCCGCGGGTGGACTCGGGCTTCAGGAACACCACGCCTCGGTCGGCGGAGAGTTGCAGTTCGCGCAGCGGTCCCTCGCCCGGGGGACTGGTGTAGTCCACGCGCACGGTGCCCGCGAGCATCACGCAGTGCTGTTCGGTTTCGACGGAGACATCGCCTGCCGAAAACGAGACCGATCCACGCGGGCTGAAGATCTCCGCGCTGTCCGTCGCCGCGCGCACGATGGGGGTGGGAAGCGCTGGCTCGCGTGGCGCAGGTATGGGCGAGGCACCGATCACGAGCGGTGGATCCCTCGGCGGTGGCGGCGGCGCATCCACTTGCGGCCTGGGCTGGAGAAGTGCACCGCGCGCGACGGACTCGAGATAGCGCTTCACGCGGGCCGTCGCGGCCAGGAGCACGCTGCTGCTTGGCGGCTGCTTTTGTTCAACCGCCACGACGGAGAGCTGCACTTCGCCGCGACTGCTGCCTGTGACAAGCAGATCACTGCCGCTGGCGCCGAGGCCCGCACGGCGTGTGGGTTCCTCTGCCTCGGGAAAGTAGATGGCAATCTGGTTGATGAGTCCCGCGGCGCTTGGGATGCGATTGATCCAGACGACCGCATCAGTGCTCGTGAAGAAGTAGCCACCGAAACGAACCTGCACATCGCCTTCGAGTTGAACGCGCTGCGTGTCGTCGACCGTCCAAGTCCATGCGCGAACGCCTTCGATGCGGATGTCGCCTGTGACCGGCTCGACAGGGAGGACGAATCCGCCGAGAGACTGCCCCGTGATCGGAACATCGCGGAGTTCCTGTCCGTCGGCGTGTGGCGCGCCGAGCAGGAGGGTGATCAGGGGAAGGGCGTATGCAATGGTGCTTCGGACGACCGCGAACAGGATGGTCATCGAGGCGATGATCACGGAGTCGGTCTGTCGCTGATCGCTCGCAGCCATCGTTGGGGATGGATGCTACGGGGGGAGCGGTTCAGCCGCGGAAACCGAGCGGATCGTGCAGAGCCGTCGACACTTCCTTGACGGCGATGGTCATGCCGAACGCCAACACCGCGATGACCAGTGCGGTCAATCCCCACCCGAACTGCCCCCATGCGAAGAGCCACGAGGCTGCGTACACCGACTGCCAGAGTGCGCCGTACCGCACGACCTTTGCCGCTGCGATCTGTCGAGTGAGTGCCCGGGGGATCTTGCGCAGCAAGACCGCGCCGAAGCCCGCCGCAGCGAGGACGGGCAGGAGCGCTCCCCAGAGCGGTGCATCACTCGGCCAGAACGATCCCGAGGAACGCACGACGCCAAGACCGATGAGCATGCTGCTCCAGGCGATCCAGCCTGCGATCACCGATGCGATCGCGCGGGGCGAGAGCGGAGGTCGCTTGCCTTGCAGGATGTGCGCGGCGCCACCGACCACGAGCGCATGCGTCATCGCGAGCCATGCGGGCAGCGTGAACGTGAACTGGTCATTGGGGATCAGCATGTGGGCTGCATGAATCAGGCCGATCGTCATGATGCCGACCCCGGGGATGTACTTGCCAGCGCCGTTGTAGAAGACGAGTCCGCCGGCCACGAGCAGGGTGATCAACAGTGCGCCGCTGCCGAACAGCACGGCGGCGGCGATGGCCATGAGCAGCGATCCGAGCGCAACGGTCAGCGCTTGGGTTCCACCGAGATCGCCCACTGCGAGCGGACGCTGCGGGCTGAACACACGGTCGCGCCGCGCATCGAGCAGATCGTTCAGTGTTGCGCCGAAGGCGAAGAGCCCGAACGCAATGATGGCCGTGGCCGCGAGAGCCTGGGCGAGTGGCATGGTTGCCACCGGCATGTAGTGGTACTCCGGCCGCGTGCGCGAGAGGATGACGATGAGCCACAAGTCGGTGATGGCCCCAAAAGCCATCGATGTGCGCGTCAGTTCGACTGCGGAGAGCACTTTGCGTGCGACGCCCGCCATGGTGCAAGGCTACCATCGCTTGCCCCATGAAGCCCATGAAGCCGTCCGATCATGCTGCGGAACACTCGCCCCTTCGTGCCAACGACATGACGGTCGTGCTGGTTGTCAGTGGTTACCACGCCGACATCAGTGGGACGCTCGCGGTTGGAGCGCGGCGCACCTTCGAGGATGCTGGCGGGCATTCGGAGCGGCTCGAACAGATCCAAGCGCCGGGCGCGTTCGAACTTCCCGTGATCGCGTCGGCGGCTGCGCAGCGGGCGGACGTGGATGCGGTCGTGGCGATCGGCTGTGTACTGACCGGAGAAACGAGCCACGACCGCTACATCTCCGATGCCGTGGCGCATGGTTTGATGCGCGTGGGGCTGGACAGCGGGAAGCCCGTGTGCTTCGGCGTGCTCACCTGTGCGACGATCGAACAAGCGCGCGCGCGTGCGGGTGGCTCGAAGGGCAACAAGGGAGAGGAAGCGATGGCAGCCGCGCTTCGTGCCGTCGCCGCGATTCGCTCGCTCTCGGGAAGTTCCGTGGGCGGCTCGCCGCGCGGCGCAGGATCCTTGCGGTGAGCGCTTCGCACCCGGAGCGTTGCTGCGCACTGCAGGCTCTCTTTCAGTTCGATCTCGGCGGCGGTCCCGCGGACTGCGATCTGCTGGCGCGATCATTCCGTGCTCGGGCGAGTGAATCGCGACCGACCGATCCGATCCAGTGGGAGTGCGACTTCCCTCCCGAGGCGGTCGAGGGCGGTCTGACGCTCGCGCGCGCGGCGTGGGATTCGCGCGAGGATGCCGACCGCGATGTGACGGCGCTTGCACCCGAGTGGCCAACGAACCGTCAGGCCAGCGTGGACCGGAACATTCTCCGCATCGGCTACTGGGAACTGGTGCGCGGTGGCGTTCCCGCGCCGCTTGCCATCAATGGCGCCGTGGAACTGGCGAAGGTCTACAGCACCGAGCGTAGCTACGCGTTCATCAACGCGATCCTCGATCGCATCGCGATCAGCCGGGCCGAACAGCCGCTTCCCGGCGATCGGGTGGTGTGAGCGTTCGGCCATGCTCTTCGCTTCCACGTTCGATGCGATTCGCCGCGGGCTGTCGAAGACCGCTGCAGCCGTTGGCGTTGGTTTGCGCAGCGTGCTGCATGGCCGCCGACTCAGCGATGAAGTGCTGACCGAGATCGAGGCACAACTGGTGTCGGCGGATGTCGGCGTGAACGCCGCGCGTGAGATCGTGGGGGCGCTGCGGGCGGAGTTTCGTGCGGGGCGTGTGGACCGCGGGGAGGATGCCCTGGAGTACCTCAAGCGGGTCCTGTCGGATCGACTCGCACGTGGCATCGGTGGATCGCGTGAGATCGCGGTGGGAGTGGGAAAGCCTGCGGTGGTGCTTGTCGTGGGCGTCAATGGCGTCGGCAAGACCACAAGCGTCGCGAAGATCGCGCACTCGATCCGCAAGTCCGGTCGCTCGGTGTTGCTCGCCGCGGCGGACACCTATCGCGCGGGTGCGGTTCAGCAGCTTGGCATTTGGGCGCAGCGGCTGGGTGTGGAAGTCGTCAAGGGTTCCACGGGCGGTGATCCAGCCGCGGTCGCGTTCGATGCGGCGCAGGCGGCCGTCCGCCGAGGGGTCGATGTGCTGCTGGTGGATACCGCGGGTCGATTGCACAACGAAGCGAGCCTGATGCGACAACTGACCAAGATTCGCGATGTGATTGCGCGGCAGATTCCCGGTGCGCCTCATGAGGTGCTGCTCGTGCTCGATGCCACGAGCGGGCAGAACGCGATCGTGCAGGCGACCGCGTTCCGGCAGGCGGTGGCTGTGACCGGACTCTTCCTCGCGAAGATGGATGGCACCGCGCGTGGCGGCGTCGCGGTGGCGATCCATGATGCGCTTGGGATTCCAGTGAAGCTGATTGGCGTCGGAGAGCAGCCCGAGGATGTCGAGCCGTTCGATCCCAAACGCTTCGTGGATGCGGTTTTTGCGGCACCCGCGACTACCATGGGCGCATGATGCGCCGGGCACGGTCATCCACTTCGAAAGCCTTCACGCTTGTGGAAGCGTTGGTGGTGATCGGCATCATCGTGCTGCTCGTGGGCATCACGGTGCCCGCGTACAAGATGATTCAACGGGAGAGCCAGAACACGGGCTGCCTCAGCAACCTTCGGCAGAACTACTCCGCGATGCAGTCCTACCGGACCGCGAACAAGGATCTGCTGCCGATGTGCGACTTCCTGCCCGTCGTCACGCCCGACGGAACGGAGGGCGGTTTGCCGAATCTGCTCTCGAAGTTCATGGCGGTCGACAGCCCGACTTGGCTGTGCCCCTCCGATGTCGACAGCGAGTCGCTTGAAACGGGAACGAGTTACACCTATTTCCCCGGCCTGATCCGCTTCACGCCGGAGATTCAGTTCCAGGTGCTGCAGGTGCTGCTCGCGATGCCGCAGGACTCGTCGGCGGTGCAGCGTGAGCAGCTTCGTCTGCAGACGGAGTCGAAACTGGTGTTGGCGCTGCTCGAAGAGGACAGCAACGGGCTCTTCCCGCTGCTGCTCGACAGCGCGGATCGTCACACGGGTGGCACGCGGATTCCGCGCAACGGCGTCTATCTCGATGGATCCGCTCGCGCGATCAAGGCGGAGTTTGAAGCGGAGGAGCCATGATCGTCTGCAGGTACTCTCGGCCGCTCGGCGACACACATCATGGACCTGCGTGACCTGATCGATGGGCTCAAGGAGCGTCGCGGCGCCATGCTGCGCGGTGCGGCGGTGCTGCTGCTGCTCGCACTCGTGGGCGGCGGCGCGTATTGGTGGACGGTGGTTCGTTGGAAGCCGCCGCCATCGATCTTCGACTCTCCCGTGGATGATGTGCTGGGTTACCTCGCGATGGACGACTTCAACGAGTTGCCCCTCGAGGAGCGGATGCGGTTCCTGCGAGAACTCAGCGATCGTTTTCGAGGCATGGAGTCTGGAGAGAGCGCCGCGATGGCTGGCTTCATGGCGGGCGTGACGGGTCCCGTGCGCGAGCAGATGACGCAGAATGTCCGTGTGCTTGCCCGTGACATTCTCTGGCAGGGCGCGGACGGCTACTTCAACACCGCACCCGGCGAGCGCGATGCGTACATCGATCGCTGGGTCGTCGAGTGGAGCAAGATGGGTGAACGCCTCGCCACGGGCAAGGAGCGCGATGTGAGCGACAAGGAGCGTGTGGAGCGCATTCGCCGCGACTCATCGCGCGGCGAGGAACGCATGAAGGATCGCGAGGTGCCGAAGCTGAGCGAGGACGGCGCGCTGGGGTTCATGAGCATCTGGACGCGCGAAGTCGAGGTCACCGCGTCGCCCAAGCAGCAGGGGCAGATTTCGCGCTTCCTGCAGGATGTGCGCAAGCGCTACTCGGATGCATTCTGATCCGCTCGTGGCGGCACTGCCGGTGCTGCAGCATGCCGAACAGATCGTGCGGCAACTGCGTCAGGCCCAGCGGGTGGTGCTCGTGGCCGAGACGGGATCCGGGAAGACGACGCAGGTTCCACAGATCCTCGCGCGCGCAGGAGTGACGGATGCGGGGCGCATCGTGGTGCTGCAGCCGAGGCGGTTGGCGGCGCGCGCGGTGGCGCGGCGTGTGGCGCACGAGATGGGTTCGCGCGAGGGCGATCTGGTGGGCTGGCGAACGCGTTTCGACAGGAAGGAGAGCGAGCGCACCCGCATCCTCTTCATGACGGATGGTCTGTTCGTTCGTCTGGCGACTGGACGCGGAGGGCTCGATGGCATCCGCACGGTGATCGTCGACGAGTTCCACGAGCGCGGGCTTTCGTCCGACCTCGCGGTGGGCCTTGTCCTGCGCGCACAGGCGCGTTCAACGCAGCGGGGGCGGCGCGCAGACGCGGCGGGGGGCGGCGGTGGGGCGCCCGCACTGCTCGTGATGAGTGCAACCCTCGATGCGGCGCGCGTGGCGCGTTCACTGGAGGTGGAACCACTGCAGGTGGAGGGACGACTTCATCCGGTGATGGTGGAGCACCGTCCGGATGCGAAGGGTGGCGAGGATGCGTGCGCGCGTGCGGCACAGGAAGCACTCGAGGCCGCCGACCGATTTGGTGGTGATGGTCTTGTGTTCTTGCCTGGTCGGGGGGAGATCGCGCGCACCCTTGAAGTGATGCGCGCGGCTCGTTCCGCTGCACAGATGGAAGTGCTTCCGCTGCACGGTGGACAGCAACCCGAGGAGCAAGACCGCGTCTTTGCGCCGTGCGCGAAACGCCGTGTGATTCTCGCCACGAACATCGCGGAGACAAGCCTCACGATCCCCGGCATCCGATGGGTGGTCGACGCTGGTGTGGCGCGGATTCACCGCTTCGATACGCAGCGCGACTTGAACGCGCTTCGCGTCGAGCCGATCAGCCAGGCGAGCGCCGCGCAGCGCACAGGGCGCGCGGGGCGGACGGGCCCTGGTGCGTGCGTGCGGCTCTGGAGTGCTGCGTCGCATGCGCGGCGTGCACCGTACGAGACCCCAGAAATCCACCGCATCGATCTCTCCGAGGCTGTGCTCTCGCTTCGGGCTGCAGGGGTCGATGATGTCGCGGCGTTTCCGTGGGTCGATGCGCCCACGCCCGTGTCGCTCGCGCGATCGGAGGATGTCCTGCGGCAGTGCGGTGCGGTCGGCGAGGATGGTGGATTGACCGAAGATGGACGCGCGATGTCGCGCATTCCTGCGCATCCGCGGCTTGCACGGGCGCTGCTCGAGGGTGCGCGGCGCGGCGTGGCGATGCGCGTGTCGTGGTGGGCGGCATTGCTGGCTGAGCGCGACCCATTCGAGCGGGAAGATCCTGCGGCACTTCGCGGCGCGCTCGAACGTGGAGACATGCCCGGGGATGTCACGGCGCGCGAGCGCGCGTGGCAAGCGTGGACGCGTGGAGCCCGCGGGCGGGTGGACGCGACGTCGGCGCGGGAACTGGAGCGTGCTGCGGCGCACCTGCAGCGATCTGCGGAGTCCTGCGTGCAGACTTCGCCATCTCGCGGCGTTGCACGCCACGACGATGACGCGGAGGTCGCGGCGGCGTTCATGCTTGGTTTTCCCGACCGAGTCGGATGGCGCATCGATGCGCAGCGCCCGCACGCGTCGATGCGCGGCAGGCGCAAGGTGTCGATCGACCGTTCGAGCCTGCATCAGGGCGCCGGTCCGCTCCTTGCCTTCGATGTCCGGCAGATCGGCGAAGGCGATGCCGCGCAGACCGTGCTGTCCATGGTGAACGCACTGCATGTGTCGTGGGTCGAGTCGACGCTGCCACACCGCTTCTCGACGCAGCATGCGGAGCGCTGGGATGGCGAGCGCGAGGCGGTGGTGTCCGTGGAAGAGCGACGCTTCGATGAGTGGGTGATCGATGCAACCGTGCGCCCGCCGCGCGACACGGGCGCAGCGGCGGATGTGATCGCTGCACAGATGATCTCGGATGGTCGGCGTCCCGATGACTGGGAGGAGCGAAGCGTTCCATGGATCGCCCGCGTTCGTTGGGTGTCTGCATTGGTGCCCGAGCGTCGGCTCGATGTGTACGGCGAGGATGACCTTCGGATCCTGTTCGCGGAGTGGGCGGCGGGTGCCACGCGGTGGAGCGAAGTGCGCAGTCGTCCATCGCTTGAGGTACTGCAGGGCGCGCTCTCGCAGGAGGATCGACGCTTCATTCAGCAGATGGCGCCCACGGAGATCGCGCTGCCGCGCGGCTTTCGCATGCGGCTGCAGTATGAGATGGGCCAGCCCGTGCGGGGCGCAGCGAAGATTCAGGATCTGTATGGGCTCGAGACGTCCCCCTGCGTGGCCGGGGGGCGAGTTCCGGTGTTGCTCGAGATCCTCGGTCCGAATCGCCGACCCCTGCAAATCACGAGCGATTTGCCCGCATTCTGGCGCGTGCTGTATCCGCAGTTGCGCCCCGAACTGCGCCGTCGCTACCCGCGCCATGAGTGGCGTTGACGACAGGTGCCGACGATGACCGCCGCGTGATGCGGCGCGGCGCGTTCACTCCAAATTGTCGACGCCGAGGTACGCGTCGCCCTTGAAGTGGCGGCGCGGATGGATGCCGGGGCGAATGCCCTCCTCTTCCGCGGGCGATGGGTCTGAGGCGAAGCGCGGCAACCTGGGCGCCCACAGTTTGCGCCCTGCATGAACAGCGTGCACGATGTCGACGGCTTCGCCGACATCATCGGTGACATGGAAGAGTTCGAAGTCCTCGCGCGAGATGGTGCCGAACTCCTCGGCGAGCGTCGTGCGCATCCACTCGAGCAGCGGCTTCCAGAAGGCCGTCCCGACAAGCACGACTGGGAAGGGCACGATCTTCAATGTCTGGATCAGTGTGAGCGATTCGAAGAGTTCGTCCATCGTTCCGAATCCGCCAGGGAAGATGATGAACCCACGAGCGTGTTTGACGAACATGACCTTGCGGACGAAGAAGTAGCGAAAGGTGAGCTCGACGCTCTGATACGGATTGGGCTTCTGTTCGAAGGGGAGCGAGATGTTCAGGCCCACGCTGACGCCGCCGCCTTCGAGCGCGCCCTTGTTGGCTGCCTCCATGATGCCTGGGCCGCCACCCGTGATGACCGCGAAGCCGCGCTGCACCAACTGCGTGCCACAAGCGATGGCCTGTGCGTACTCCGCTCGCTCGGGGCGAGTGCGCGCCGATCCGAACACGGCGACGGCCGGCCCCACTCGGACCATGGTGTCCGTCGCATCCACGAATTCGCTCATGATGCGCAACGTTCGCCAAGCCTCGTGCTGCAGCGCTGCCTTGATGTGTTTGGACTTCATGAACGAGAGGACTACACTCATTCCCCCATGTCAAGCAAGCGAGCGTCGAAGGGACCCGTCCGCAAGGCAACCGCCCCAGCAAGCAAGACACGCGGAGGAGGCGCGGCCACGCTGATGCCGCAACGCCCTCCCGAGGCGCCAAAACCGCGGAAGACCGTCATCGATGGCTACCAAGCCGCCCTGCGCTGGCTTGCGGATCGCCCCGACATCGAGCGCATGCGGTCGGTGCGGTACGACGATGGTGCGTTCAAGCTCGATCGCATGCGGGCCCTCCTGACGGCGCTCGGCGATCCGCAGGACGAGGTGAAGACCATTCACGTGGCGGGCACGGTCGGCAAGGGATCGACCTGTGCGATGATCGCGCACATGCTGCAGGAGTGCGGCTACGCCGTTGGGGTGTACACGAGCCCGCACTTCATCGATGTGCGGGAGAGGGTGACGGTCGATCACAAGATGATCTCCAAGCCGGCGTTCGTCGAGATGGCGAAGAAGGTCCAGTCGGCCGCTGCACGCGCGAAGGTGGAGCCGACTTTCTTCGAGGCGATCACGGCGATGGCGTTCAAGCACTTCGCGAACGAGGCGGTGGATATCGCCGTCATCGAGGTGGGGTTGGGTGGACGCCTCGACTCGACGAATGTGATCACGCCCATCGCGAGCGTCGTGACGACGATTGATCTCGACCACACGCGAATCCTCGGCGACACGGTCGGCAAGATCGCGCTCGAAAAGGCAGGGATTTTCAAGCGTGGGGTGCCCGCGATCGTCTTCGATGCCCAGCCCGAGGTGAACCGCGTGTTTACCGAAGCGGCCGAACGCACGGGCGCCGAGCTCCGCATCGTCAACCGTGACATCGAGTTTTCCAGCCGCTTCTGCACATCGCCCGAGTTCGGACCGCACACGCGCGTGTGCTTCTACACCAAGCAGACGCGCATCGAGCATCTGCCCGTGCCACTGCCGGGTGAGCATCAGGCGACGAACTGCGGGCTTGCGCTCGGGGCGATCGATGCGGCGCGTGCAGCGGGGTTCAACTGCCCTGAGCATCTCGTCACGGCTGGCTTGGCGAAGACGCGCATCGTGGGCCGCATGGATCTGGTGAGTGAACGCCCCCGCGTGCTCGTCGACGGCGCGCACAACCCCGCGAGCTTGAACGCCCTGATGCGCTGCGTGGGCGCGCATGTTCCCTACGACAGCATGGTGGCCGTGTTCGGCTGCTGTCAGGACAAGGATGTCGGTGAGATGCTCGATCGACTGAACCTCGGCGCGGACAAGGTGATCTTCACGCGCGCGACGGGCAATCCGCGCGCAGCGGATCCGCACGAGTTGCAGAAGCTCTTCCAGGAGCGCAGTGGGAAGATGAGTCAGGTGGCGCGCACGGCGGGTGAGGCAATCGCCTTGGCGCTGCGCGCGGCGAGCCCCGAGGATCTCGTGTGCGTCACGGGCAGTTTCTATGTGGTCGGCGATGCGCTGAAGCACATGCAGGAGCACCCGAACCTCTTCCAGCTGCGACGACCACCGGCGCAGTGAGGGTACCTCGAACGCCCTTGTGCCCTTGTGCGGCGTGGGCTGCGGATGTTGCAGAGCGACCGCTGCCGATACTCTGTGAAGCATGAAGACATTCGTACGCCGTTGCTCGCGGCGATCCGTGGGCGTTCACACTCTCGTGGCTGCCGGGACTGTCGCGCTGATGACCGTGTGGGCCGTGTGCATTGGTCCGACGAACGCGTGGGGGCAGGATGCAGCCGCTTCGGGCAAGCCGCGCATCGCGGTGCGTGACATTTCCGCCACCCGCGCAGTGCTGACGCAGGCAACTGCAGATGGACAAGTCAATGTTCTCGAGCAGATCGCGCAGGGCACGGACCCGCAGCTTGTCAACGCACTCAGCGCGGGTGGACGCTTCGATGTCGTGGCGCGCGCAGATCTTCCCTCCGTGCTTCGCGAGCAGAGCCTCTCGGCGAGCGGCAATGTCGACACGCTCGATCCGCAGACTGCCAAGCAACTGCAGCTGGCAGGTGCGCGCTACCTCGCCACGGTGTCGATCGAGAACTTCCAGGATGTGGTTGAACGCACCGTGCTGAAAGGGCAGTTTGGCGACTCGAATGCGGAGCGGCGCACCATCCAGTTGCAGGGGTCCGTGCGCATCTTCGATACTTCATCGGGCGTGCTCCTGCGCGCGACTTCCGTGGCACTGAACGAGGCGGCGCTGGATGAAATCCTCGGTGGCGTTGAGCAGACGGGGCGAAAGACGAACGCGCTCATTGGCAAGGTCACGGCACTCTTCGCCACCACCGCTTCGCGCGCGATCTCCGAGAGCCTGATGCCGGCGCGTGTGGTCGGCTACACGATGGGACAGATCACCTTCAACCGGACGAAGGAGTCGGGCGTCGAGACAGGTCAGATCTGGGAGGTGCTCGCAGCAGGCGCCGAGATGGTCGATCCCGAGACGGGACAGTCGCTTGGAGCGGAGGAGGTGCATGTGGGATGGGCTCGGGTCACGGATGCCGGCAGCCGATTCTCGACCGCGCAGGCGATCGAGGATCTCGGCATCGACCGCGGTTCGATCATGCGCGCGCGTTCACAGGGTTTGCCGGCGGGCGTTGATCCGAATGGTCGTGCCACGGGCAGCGCCAGTGGGGCAGGCGCTCCTGCGTCGGGTGCGCCGCCGACCGGTCGCGTGCTTCCGCCCGACGGAGTCGAGTCGCAAGCTGCGCGTGCAACTCCCGCTGGCACGGGAGCAAACACTGTGGGGAATGGAGCCGCGTCGGTCGCGCCTCGGAAGGTCGCCATCTTCGTGAAGCAGCGCCCGATTTGTGTTCCGGAGGACAAGGTGAGCGTGTTTGAGGATGACATCGCCGCCGCGCTTCCGACGAGCCAGTTTGAACTGATCCGCCGCGAGGATGTCATGAATGCGGTCAACCGATTCGCGGCATCGGGACCGAACGCCGGTACGGCGCCGCCCGAGTCGCAGCTCTTCGATCGACTCCAGTCGGACCGTGCATCGGCGACGGCACTCGCCGCGCTCATGGGCGCGGACTACCTCCTGACGGCGGCGATCACCACCTACGACAAGACGGAGCGGGCGTTCGACGATCCGACCATCAAGACCAAGACGCTCGTTCGGGAGTGGAACCTGCGCGCCACTTACCAGATTCTCGACGGCGCAAACGGCGGCAGCATTGCGTCGGGCACGGCACCTGCGCGGCTCGCGGTCCGAGATACGCCGGAGGTCGCTACCACCCTCGACACGATCAATCCGCTGCTGATGGACGCGGCGAGCCAGATTGCCGCTGCTCTGTCGGCGGCGGTGGCCTCGAACGGCGTTCGGCAGGCGAGCGCGGCTGCCGCGGAAGTGGATGTGCAGATCACCGCCGTCCTTGCTGACTTGAGTGTGCCGGATGCCGTGCGCGGCGCGAACGGCGACTACACCATCGTTCCAAACCTGTACAAGCTTGAGCCGATGAATGTGTCGGTGATGGTCGATGGCATCGTGGTCGGCCAGACGCCCGGCACCATCCCAGTTCGGCCTGGGCTGCACAGGCTTCGGCTCGAGCGCCCTGGATTGGAACCCGTCGAACGCATGATGAATGTGAAGGCGGGACTTGCGCTGTCGATACCCATGCAGTTCTCGCCCGAGGGTCGTGCCAACTGGGAACGCAACGCAGTCTTCTTCAACGATCTGAAGAACGGCGCCGTGTTGCGCGAGGCGGAGATCATCAAGGTGAAGGCAGTGGCGGACTTCCTGAAGAACAGCAACATCAGGCTTGATACGAGCAATGTGCAGAATCTCAACCTTGGGGGGCAATCGATTTGGTGGCAACTTCTTGGTCCTTGAAGTCCGCCGCAGGGTCAGCGGGCTCCTGCGGTCGCGCGTCGGGTGCCGGCGCGTCTTCTGCTGCGTTGGTGTGCGCGTTACTCCTGTGTGCTGGCGCGCCCTTCGGCTGCCAGCAGGAGCTTCGGCGTACGACCAAGCAGATTGATGCTGCGCTCATCGCGGGGGATTACTCCAAGGCGGAGGCGGTCGCATGCGAGGCAGCGGCCAAAGCCGAGAAGGATGAGCAGGATCGACTCGTGTACTTCATGGCTGCAGCGCGCACGGCGCAGATTGCCGGGTCGTGGGAGCGCAGCGATCTTTGGTACCGGCGCGCGTTCGACGAGATCAAGCCATACCTCGACGAAAAGGCGGAGGCGAAGGTGACCGAGGCGGTCGCGACGACGGTCGTCAACCAGACCGTTCGTATCTACCGTGCGACGCCGCCCGAGCGCATCATGGTGTGCACATTCGACAGCATGAACGACCTTGAGCGAGGCGACTTCGATTCGGCACGACTGAAGTTGAACCGTGCGCGCGACTTTCAGATGGATGCGAAGAGTCGCTTTCAGGAGGAGGTCGCCACGCAGCAGGCGAGTGCCGATGCGGCGTGGCGAAAGCAGGGGTGGAGCGAATCGGCGGCTTCGGGTGCCCTCGCGCAGGTGCGATCGCGTCAGGGGAATCCGCCAGAGCAGAATGGAATGGCCGTGCTGCCAAACCCCTTCACGAGTTATCTGCGAGCTGTCTTTCTGCTGTCGACATCCTCCGAGCTGGGTGATCGCCAGAATGCACGCGCCGACCTGCGTGCCGTGGAGGAGATGGTTCCTGGATTCGCCCCCGCGGCGCTCGACATTGCGCTGATCGATGAGGACCCAGCTGCAGGCACGATGCCGGTCACATGGGTGTTCTTTCTCTCCGGGTTGGCACCCTTCTACGACGAGTTCCGTCTGGACATTCCGATCCCCGTTGGTCCTGTCAACTATGTGTCCGCTGCATTCCCCGTACTCAAGGTGCGAGATGACGCCCTCGGTGCCATCGAGGCGGCCAGTGCCGATGCGCAGGGGATGGGCACGACGTTCCAGTCGGTCACGCTGGCCGATATGGATGCGATGGTCCGAGCGGAGTTCGATTCGCGCCTGCCCACGATCGTGACGCAGGAGATCATCAGTTCGGCGACGAAGGCTGCCGCAACCTATGCAGCGAGCACCGCGGCCGCGCAGAGCGACAGCACTGTCGGCCTCCTCGTGCAGATTGCGGGAATCGCATATCAAGCGGCGTCGACCGCCGCCGATCTCCGCTGCTGGGGCGAGATGCCAAAGCGCATCGATCTTCTTCGTGTGGCAACGCCAGAGACGGGGCAGATCGAACTGCGGCGGTCAGGCGGTGCGCCGCTGTGCAGCGTCCCCGTACAGCCCAAGTCTCCGAACATCGTTTTTGTCACGATGCCATCCGCCGGCGCGCCGCCGGTGGTTCAGCATGTGCCGTTGGCGAAGTTCATTCCTCCGCCACCGCAGGTGATCGCTGCGCCGCGTACCATCACGAATCCCGAGGTGTCGCACGAAGCGGCGCCCGAACAGACTGCACAGGAGCCATGAGCATGCGCCGAGCACTTCGATTCGCCTTGTTTGCGGCGACCGCCGTACTGAATGCATGTGGTTCGGTCAACACGACCTACACCCGCACCACGCCGTCGGCAACGGCCGTTCCAACCAAGACGCAGGTGAACGATGCCCTCACGCAGATCTTCTTGAGTGCTGGAGAGGTACGCATGTTCCCAAGCAAGGGCGGTCCGCTCGAGGCGCAGGTCGATGTGATCAACAACGGCTTCAGCTACCGAGGTTTTTCCTATCGCTTTGACTGGGTGGATGCCAACGGAAGCGTGATCCCATCGCAGGTTTCCGTGTGGAAGACCAGCAATGTTCCCTCGGGCGGCTCCACCACCATTCGTGCGATCGCGCCAAGCGAGGCAGCGACGGACTTTCGCCTGCAGGTTCGGCGCGCCGATCAGTGATTTGACTTCATCCCAACTGTGCTGTCCATCCGTAGCATTCGCCCGCCGATACCCCATCTGGAGTGACCCATGAGATTTCCCGCGATTCGTTCAGTTGCGTCTCTCGCCTCTCTCAGCATCTTCGTTGCCGTGGGCTGTGGTTCGCCGGCCAAGTATGTGGAGACGGGAAGCCCCGAGTCGATCGTCAGCGTCGGCGATGTGGACATGCAGGACATCCTCAAGGCATCCTCGGGCATGCTGGAGTCGCTCATCGAGACCGGCATTCTCAAGACTGCACAGGCGAAGCCAGCGCAACTCGTGATCGACAAGGTGGTCAATGACACCAGTTCGCAGTTCGATGTCGGCGAGTTGCTCTACCGGATGCGTGAGCAGCTCGTGAACAGCGGTCAGGCGACCGTGATCACCACCTTCGGCGCGAATGCGGAGGACAAGACCGCGCAGGAGCAACTCCGTGCGCAGGCGTTCCGCCAAGGGAACGCCGTCGATGGGATGCCCTCTCCCGACTTCTCGCTCTCTGGCAAGATCACGCAGGTCAAGCGTCAGGCCGGCAACACCCAGCAGACCACCTACACATTCCGCTTGACGCTGACCAACATTCGATCGGGTGTCGAAGCGTGGACCAAGACCGTCGACATGACGAAGCAGGGCACGAAGAACTCGGTTGGGTTCTGATTCTTCCTCGCAGCACTGCGCCGTCTCCATTGCCGATGCCTTTGCCGTCCTCCATGGTCGATCAGCAGACACCGCATCGATACGACGCGCGCCTTGCATGTGAGTTGGAAGTGCGCTGGCAGGGGGAGTGGCAGCGCAGCGGCGTCGCTCGTGTGCCGAACCCCGGCGAGGTGGGCTTCGATCCTTCGAAGCCGAAGTTCTATGTCCTGGACATGTTCCCCTATCCCTCGGGTGCGGGGCTGCATGTCGGGCATCCCGAGGGCTATACGGCAACGGACATTCTCTCGCGCTACAAGGTGATGCGGGGCTTTCAGGTGTTGCATCCGATGGGATGGGACGCGTTCGGATTGCCCGCCGAGCAGTACGCGATCGCGACGGGCGTTCATCCCGAAGTCACCACGCAGAAAGCCATCGACAACTTCCGTCGGCAGTTGCAGCGCTTCGGATTCATGTACGACTGGTCGCGCGAGTTCGCGACGATCGATCCGGACTACTACCGCTGGACGCAGTGGATCTGGCTGCTCGCCTATGGCAGTTGGTTCGATCCAACCGTGCAGGCCGCTCGTCCCATTGCGCAGTTGGAGTCCCGTCTTGCGTCCGAGGACCGCATGGTCGAGACCGCGCCCGGCGTCCACACGCGGTGGAGCGGCTGCACTCCGCGGCAGCGCCAAGCGCATCTGGATTCGTTCCGTCTCGCGTATCTGGGCACGCAGACGGTGAACTGGTGCGCGAAGCTGGGAACCGTTCTTGCGAACGAGGAGGTCATCGATGGACGCAGCGAGCGCGGCGGACATCCCGTGGTCCGCATGCCACTGCGCCAGTGGATGTTCCGCATCACCGCGTATGCGGATCGGCTGCTGGCGGATCTGGCAATGGTGGATTGGCCCGAATCGACCCGCACGATGCAGACGGAGTGGATCGGGCGCAGCGAAGGTGCGGAGATCCGATTCGTCGTCGATGGAGAGCAGGAGCCTTTGACCGTGTTCACCACTCGCCCCGACACGATCTTCGGGGCGACTTACATGGTCGTTGCGCCCGAGCATCCGCTCGTGCAGCGCGCCATTGCGCGCGGTGCTGGCGAGGAACTCGCTGCCTATGTGGCCTGGGCGCGCAACCGATCGGATGTGGAGCGCCAAGAGTCGAAGCAGAAGAGTGGAGTTGCCACGGGGCTGTTCGCAGTCAATCCTGCGACGGGCAAGAGCATTCCGATCTGGACGGCGGACTATGTGCTCATCGGCTACGGCACGGGCGCGATCATGGCTGTGCCCGCGCATGATGAGCGCGACTTCGAGTTTGCACTGGCGTTCAGCCTTCCGATGGTGCAGGTGGTGGAGATCGATGGTGTTCCGTGGACGGGCAAGGCTGCGACGACGGGTGAGGGAACGAGCGTGCACAGCGAGAGTCACGCTGTGGGACTTTGCCTGAACGGGCTGCGGACAGCCGAGGCGAAGCGCGCCGCCATCGACTGGCTCGAAGCACGCGGCGCGGGATCCCTGCGCGTGCAGTACAGACTTCGCGACTGGCTCTTCAGCCGGCAGCGTTACTGGGGGGAGCCCTTCCCGGTCGTGTTCGATGTGGATGGCATGCACTATCCCGTGGGCGTTCATGCGCTGCCCGTGCGGCTCCCGCCGCTTGCGGACTACAACCCAGTGGAGAGCGATACGCCTCAGCCACCGCTTGCGAAGGCACGCGAGTGGGTCGTCACGACGGCTGGTGAGGCGGGCGTCGATCCGTCGCTGTTGCCCCCATCGACGCGTGTGACGCGCGAGACGAACACGATGCCTGGCTGGGCCGGCAGCTGCTGGTACTACCTGCGCTACTGTTCGCCGAAGTGCGGCAACGCGTTCGTGGATCCCGAGGCGGAGCGCTACTGGATGGGGAAGAACGGCGTCGATCTGTATGTCGGCGGAAGCGAGCACGCCGTGTTGCATCTGCTGTATGCGCGCTTCTGGCACAAGATGCTCTTTGATCTCGGGCATGTCGGCACCGCGGAGCCGATGGCGCGGCTGTTCCATCAGGGGTTGATCACCAGTTACGCCTACCAGCGCGCTGACCGTTCACTCGTACCGGTCGATGAGGTGGAGGCGGGCGGCGACGGCACATTCGTCGAGCGTGCAAGCGGCGAGCGAGTGGTGCAGATCGTCGCCAAGATGTCGAAGAGCCTGCGCAATGTCGTGAACCCAGACGATGTGATTGCGGAGTATGGCGCGGACACCTTCCGCCTCTATGAGATGTCCATGGGCCCGCTCGAAGCATCGAAGCCGTGGAATACTCGTGATATCGCGGGTGTGTTCCGATTCCTGCAGCGGGTCTGGCGCCTGGCGATCGATGAGCGCGATGGAAGCCTGCTCTTCGCGCGCGCCGCGAATGCCGATGTCGAGCGGCAGTTGGCGCGCACGATTCACAAGGTGGGGCAGGACATTGAACGGCTCGCGTTCAACACCGCGATCGCATCGCTGATCGAGTTGGTGAACGCAGCGACGCGCCCGACGGAGATGAAGGATCCTGCGGACGGGGGGCTGACGCGCTCGCAGATGGAACGCTTCCTGCGCGTGCTCGCGCCGTTCGCGCCGCATATCGCCGAGGAACTCTGGAGCCGAGTGGGCGAATCGGGCAGCGTGTGCGGCGCGTCGTGGCCGACGGTCGATGCATCGCTGCTTGAGGATCCAACGGTCGAGTTGCCCGTGCAGGTGCAGGGAAAGGTTCGCGCGCGCATCACCGTTCCCGCCAGTGCCGATGCGAGCGAGGTGGAGCGAATCGCACTCGCCGATGCCAAGGTGCAGGCCGTGCTCGGCGGAAAGGCGCCGCGGAAGGTGATCGTGGTTCCGCGCAGGATGGTCAATCTGGTCATCGACGGCTGATCGACTGGAATGGGAAATCCCCCGCGGAAACCGCTAGCGTAGGGGGCATGGCAGAGGCACAGGCGAATGACGATGCGGAGGGCGAGTGGAATCTCGAACCGCAGGAGAGTGGATTCGTCGCGTTTTGGCCGCATGAAGATGCATGCACTCGCGCAGAGTTCATCGCCGCTGTGGAGGCGTGGGTGGGAGGTGACATCGAGCATGAGGCCGTCGAGTCGGAGGAGGATCGCGGCGAGTTGTGGGCGATCCGCTTGCAGGTGCCGGGCATCGAGTCGGGCATGGTCGTGTGGTGCGAGCGGGCAAGCGAGTTGTCGCCGCGTGACCAGGAGCAGATCAGCGAAGACGGCATTGAAGCGCCATGGGTCATCCGACTGCAATTGATCCTCGCGACGGAGGACGCCGCGGAGGAGTACTTCATGGTGATGGGGCTGCTCGGCGGATCGCTGCCGGACATCATCGCGGTGCTCGATGTCGTGACGGGCGAGGTCAGTTCGCGCGAGCAACTCGAGCACGAGTTCATCGCCGAGGCGGCGACGCCCACGGATCGACCACTCTGGAAAATGGCGCGGTATGGCCCGCTGCCCGGCGGCAACGAGGCATGTGTGATGCTCGGCACGCAGGGGCTTGCGCGCTGCGGACTGCCTGAACTGGAGATGGATGAGGTGCCGGTCGACCTCGCGGATCAGGCGTCCGTCATCATCTTCTCGCTCGTGGGAACGCTGCTGGGCGGCGATGTGCCACAGCCTGGTGGTCGCATCACGATCGGCGATGAGTTGACGGTTTCGCTCCAACGCGTCGAGGATGTGGTGCGTTTCATCGAGCCCACGACGGCCGGTTCCGCCGCCTGGCGGGCGCAGGTCCGTCAGCAGGGCTTCGAGGAGTTCGGCATGGAGCGTGCCGTGATTTGCGCAGCGCAGCCCGAAGGTCAGTACACGAAGGTGTGGTCGTGGCCGCGGGATGTCGTGGATCGCATCGCGTCCGATCGTGCAGTGGTGTACATGAGTGAACGCTGGCTGCAGAACGCGGGGCGTCGCGCGCAGGCAACCTGGCCCTCGTTCGCGATGGCGTTCACCAATCTGATCCGCACGGGCGTGCCGCGGTGGGTCGAGCTCGCGCGCAAGGCTTTCGTGGTGCAGGCGCCGCTCGATGCAGGCGAGGCTGGACGCGTGGAACATTCGTGGATGGCCGTGCAGGCGATCGACCATGATCACGTGCGCGTGAAGGTGTTGGAGCAGCCTGCAACGCGTGCGGATCTGAAGCCTGGTGACCTCCTGACGGTGACGCGGCAGTCGGTGGCGGATTGGCGCGTGCAACTCATCGGGTTCATGTTCGACCCGGAGGTGTCGGAGCAGCTGTTGAAGGCGGTGGACAAGATTCGTGATCTGCCCATGGACGGGAACGATGGTGCCGACCATGGAGCATGAATCCTCCGATCCCGCGGATCCTTCCGAACTGGTGACGGTGCATGTCGCCTCGAGCGACTTCGAGGCGCAGACGATCGCAGCGGTACTGCGGGATGGTGGCGTCGAGGCGGCTGTATTCGGTGCTGCGCTTGGTGCGTTCGGACTGACGGGATCGGGGAGTCGTCTCCTCGGCGGAGTGCCCGTCCAGGTTCGCGCGGGGGATATCGAGCGTGCGAAGGGGGTGCTGCGCGCGAACGCGTATCTCGCGGACAGTGTCGACTGGGACAGCGTGGATGTCGGAGAGGAGGATGATGCTGCCCGGAGGCTCGGCGCGCAGGGGATGTTCACTGCGAGTGGCCGGTGGTTGGCGCAGACGGGGCGTGTGTTGGCGATCGCCGCGATCGTGCTCGGTGTCCTCGCGCTTCTCGGGCAGTGCATGTGAGCCCGCGCCGCCGCTATCACATTCGATGGCCTGGGTTGGTGTTCGCGGGGCTTGCGCTGCTCATCGGAGCCGCGAGCGCGCAGCGGACGGAGAACATGCTCGTGTGGGTGTTCGCATCGATGCTCGCATGGATCGTGGTCTCGGGCATCATCTCGGGAGGCATGATGATGGCGCTTCGCGTCCGCCGCCGAGCGCCACGGGTCGCGCGGGTCGGTGAACCATGTGAGATCCGCTACGAGGTGGCGAGCGCCTCGCGGCTGTGGCCGATCTTCGATGTCGAGATCCGTGAAGTGGCCGAAACCGTGCAGTCGCCGACGCGGCTTGAACACTGCCCGCGCGGCGGTCATGCGCAGGTTCGGTCCACGCTCACGCCAGCACGGCGCGGCGTCCTGCGGCTTCATCGATTCCGCTGCGTCAGCGGATTTCCATTTGGACTGATCCTGAAGTCGGTGGAGTGGATTGATCCGTGTGATGTCCTCGTGCATCCGCGGCAACGAGTGGTCGATCCGCTGGTGCTTCGGACGCTCGTGGGTTCAGCCCCTGGCGCGCATGGTGCACAGCAGCGTTCGGGCGGAGTGGAGGACTTCATCGGACTGCGGGAGTATCGAAGCGGTGACTCGGTGCGGCAGGTGGCTTGGCGGCGGAGCGCCGCGCTCATGGAGCCCGTCGTGATTGAGCGTGCCATCCCATCGCGGAAGGTGCTGTGGTTGACGCTCGATCTCACCCGAACGGAGGGCACTGCCACGGAGAGCGCCGAGGAGAACGCGATCGAATGGACGGCAAGCGTGCTGTCTCGCGCCCATGCGGATGGATGGAGCGTGCAACTGGTGATCGAGGGACTTGCAGCGGAAAGCGCGGGGCAACAAGTCGTGACTGGCCTTGCCGCGCAACTCGATGCGCTGGCAGTGATCGATCTCATCACGCCGCGGCATGCTGCGTGGCGCGGCACGACGGAAGTCGCTTCGGGAATCGCACTGCGGATCGTCCCGGGGAGATTTCCATGAGCGAGGTGATCACCTGCCGACGGCATGCGCTGTGGTTGGCGATGGTGTCGTTGCTCGCCTTCGCGCTCAGTCAGCGAAGTCTCGCGCTTGGACTTGCGGCCATTGTGGTGGCAGGCGCGAGTTGGTGGGTGACTCGTCGATGCACGCGCCGCATGTTGCATCCCCATATCGTCGTCGTGCTCGTCGCCATCGTCGCGGCGGTAGTGATCAGCCAGGTGTATCCGCGACTGGATCCCGTGCGGATTCCCCGCTGGATCGGCTTGGGCGTGTTTCTGGGCATGCTGGTACGACTGTGGGCGCGAAGGACGATCAGTGACGAGCGTCAGGTCGTGCTGCTCTCGGGGGTTCTGCTGGTCGCCGCTGGGCTGCACAGCATCGATCTCGCGGTCGGTCTGCTGATCCTCCTCGGCACGGCGCTTGCCGTGGACTGCGTGATTCGCTTTCGGCTGCTGACATCGGACGCACTTGCGCGCACTCCAAGCGGCGGTCGCCTGCGTGCACCGCGGATCAAGACTCCGGCCGAACGCGATCTGCGCCGTGTGATCATCGCCGCGCTCGTCCTCGCCTTGCTGACGAGCGCGGCGATCTTCGTGATCCTGCCGCGCAACCCGAATCCGGGTGCGCCGCTCTTCGGCTCGGGGCGTGGGTCGCGCCTTGGGTTCCCCTCGGATCTCTCGCTGCGATCGCCGCAGTGGATCGAAATGGGTGACCGCGAACTGCTGTCCGTGGACTGGCAAGGACCCGATGGAAAGCCACCTGCCGTTGCCGAAACGCTCCGTCTGCGCGGACAGGTGCTCGATCGCTATGACCCAGTGGAGTTCCGCTGGTTCACTCGCATCGCACCGAGTCAGCGCTTCATCATCAACAACGGAGTGGATCGCTCGCCACTGGCTCTGTCGCCGATCGATGAGCGCGTCAACACACACACCTTGCAGGTGAACTTCCGAGGGCTCTACACGGACATCCTCTTCACGCCGTGGGTGCCCATCTCGGTCCGCGGACTCAACCCGCAGGTGTTCGGATACGCACCGAGCAGTTGCACACTCAAGCTCGTCGACATCGACACGGCGGGAGTGGTTCGTGGCTACGAAGCGCGCGTTCAACCCTTTCCGTCGGAATCGGCGCTCTCCGCGTTGCAGGGGAACCCGCAGCGACTTCCACCACCGCCGACCTTCCCCGTGGGTGTGATTCGCACCACCGCGCTGCAGTGGATCGAGGAAGCTGGACTGGGCAGTCTCACGGCATCGGGGCAAGACGATGGGCGATGGGCGCGCAACATCAGAATCGGCCGAGCCTTCGAGGAGCGCCTTCGTTCGACGCGCTTCAACTACAGCCTCGATCTGCGCAGCTTCATCCAGCTGCAGGGGCGCGATCCGATCGATCTCTTCCTGAACGAATACCGCCTTGGTCATTGCGAGTACTTCGCGAGTGCGCTGTGTGCGCTCTGTCAATCCGTCGGCGTCGACGCGCGGATTGTGACGGGGTTCATCGTGCACGAGTACGACACGAGCAATCGCCGGTACTCGGTGCGTGAGGCGGATGCCCACGCTTGGGTCGAGATTCGCAGCGGGAATGTGCAGTGGACGGTGCTCGATCCAACGCCGATGGCGGAGGACACATCGCTCGCGTCCGACCGTGGCCTCTGGGGAGAGGTACTGCGTTTCTTCCTTGGTCCGCTCGAGGAAGTCTGGCGCGACAAGATCGAGAGGTTCGATTCGCTTGCGCAGGAGGAGTTTGTCCGCAGTTTCAACGAGTGGATCGTGCGGACCTATCGCCAGGCACGCGCATGGCCTGGGGCGACGGCCGAGTCGCTCGCCGAAAGGACCGGCATCCCGCTTGCGGGAGTGGTCTGGATCGCTGCAGTCGTCGTGGGGGCGGCATTCTCACTGAGTGCAGCGCTTCTGGTCTGGCGGCGACTGCAGCGGAGAAGGAAACTGCTCGGCATCACGCGAACAGGACGCTTGCGCTCCCGGATTGCGCTTCGCGACGGCGCATTTTACGCCGATGCGCTTGCACTGCTTGCGCAGGTCGGTTGTGCACGACCCGCGTGGCAGTCGCCGCGCACGTTCGCCAATGCATTGCAGTCGGATCGTCCTGCAGCGGCGAAGGCGTTCCATGCCATCATCGATCGGTACTACCTGATCCGATTCGCTGGGCAGCGACCGGATGCTGCGCGTCGACACCAGGACGCCGCGCTCGTCGAGCAGTTGCGTGCGGCGCTCCTCGGCGGCGCACCGCACTTCGGATCGCGACGAGATGGATGAGCGTCTCACTACCATCGCGCGCATGCCAGCATCACGATCGAGAACCGCAGAGTGGAAACGCAGCATGCAGCAGATTTTTGAGCGTGGTGGAACGCTCGAAGTCGCTGTGGCCGCGTCCCGCCCCGAGAACGCCACCCAGGGCGAATCGGCCGACGCCTCGCCCGGTGGCGACATCGTCTGGCGCCTGAAGATTCTGGCGCTCGAGGAAGAGTCTGTGGTTGTCGAGTCGCCTGTCCTCCTCGGCAAGCACATTCCCATGACCGATGGCGTTCAGCTCATCGGTGCCATCACCATCGGGCAGAACCGTTGGACTTTCCAAACCGAGAAGCTGGAAAACATCTCGCTGCCCGGGGCGCGTGTTCCTGCGCTTCGGCTGCGGCTTCCGGATCAGGTGGAGCGCTGCATGCGCCGCTTCGCCCGCTACGAGGCGGGCGGTTTGAACCTTCCGCTCGTGCGCGTGTGGCCCCTTTTGGATCCGCGGAGCGTGGGAGCGGCGGAGCAGGCGAGCGATGCGGCATGGAACGCAGCCCGTGACGCGTTGCACACGGGAGCGCCCGTGCCCGTGCCCGCGGCGATGCCACTGCCGCAGGTCGGTCCGGAGTTTCCCGCAGTCCTCGTGAACATCGGCGGCGGTGGCGCGGGGCTTCGCGTCGAAAGTGCGGATGCCGCCGCGTTGGGGCGTCACCGCGTCTTTTGGATGCAGATCGCGCTGGGGAAGAACGCTCCGCTGCCGATTTGCGTGACGGGCAAGTTGGTCCACACGCACCTCGACAGTTCGCAGCGCACCTACGCTGGACTATCCTTTGACTTCACCTTTCATCTGCCGCACCAGCAGGCGGTGGCAGATCAAGTCGCACATGCCATGCGAAGCGCACAGGCTTCGGCGGCGCCTGCTTCGGAGCACTGAACGATGTCACTTGTTTCTTCCAACCCAATTCTCGCTGACAGCGTCGTGGGATCCGCCGTTCGACAGAGTGCCGGCAGCGGCACATGCACCGTGAACGGGGTGATCAACAAGACGACGGGACTGATTCTGCTCGCCGTGGTTTCGGGCGCAGTTTCGATTCCTGTCACGAAGGCATATCCAGCGTCGCTCATGGCGGCGTTCATCGTCTCGCTCCTCGTGTCGATTGCATCGATTTTTCTCGTGCGGAGTTCGCCCCGCATGGCGGCAACGATCGCGGTGCTCTACTCGGTTTCGCAGGGTTATGTGCTCGGCGCCCTCGGCATGATTCTGCAGAATGTGCTTGAGCAGCAAGGCATCCAGGTTCCGGGCGGTATCGCGCTCCAGGCGTTCCTCATCGTGGTCGGGCTCATGGTCGCGATGCTCACGCTTTTCCGCTTCGGGATCCTGAAAGGCGGAGCGATGTTCACCTCCGTGCTGTCGGTTGCAACGCTTGGCATCTTCTTCACGTTCCTGATCGCCATGATCATGGGGCTCTTCGGTGTCGACATGTCCTGGTTCTCGCTCCAAGGTGCGCAGGCGGGCGGCAATGCGGCGTGGATCGGACTTGGCATCAATGCCGTGGTGCTGATCGTCGCTGCGCTCTGGATGGTGGTGGACTTCCGCCAGATTCAGGATGCGGTGGCCGCAGGCGCACCCGCGTCGATGGAGTGGTTCCTGGCATTCGGACTCGTGGTGACCCTTGCGTGGGTGTACCTCGAGGCACTGAAGCTGGTCTTCCGCCTCGCGCAGATGTTCGGCAGCCGAAAGTAACCGCCTCGCGGTTGAACGCGCGGAGCGTGCCGAGCAGATCCCGCCCTCAGGTGCTCGAGGGGGTGTCGTCGATATCGACATCCGCCTCGAACGGTTCGGTGAGATCGGTGCAGATGTCGATCCCCGCTTCGAGCTTGAAAATGAGGTGCGCGGCGTATGACATCTCAACGGGGTGGTCGTTGCCGAATCGGCGCGCCACCGTGCGGAAGATGTCGGTCACTCGCGGTGCGATGCACTCGATGATTCGCCGGTCCTGGCTTTGACGGAAGAGTGCGTAGTAGCCGTCGCCGAGATAATCAACAGACAGGTCGCCATCCATGGTCGATCCTCCTGCGGGGGAATGTACTTCCGCCGTGCAGTCTGCAAGAGGCTCGTCAACATTTTTCATCACTCGCCACGACGCACGCGTGCTCGCCGAGCCGCGTTCAACCAAGATCGAACTCGCGGCGGAGCGCATCGCCATGCTCGTCGAGTCGCGGCGGTCGTCGGCGCGATGTCGCTCCTTCGAAGTCGCTCATCTTGATCGGCGTGTTTGGAACGCTCGCGCCAGGCATCTGCGGGTCGTCGATGGGGATGATCATGTTCCGTGCTCGGACCTGCTCCATTCGAACCATTTCGGGGATCGACTGAATCGGCGCGCAGGGGACGCCCGCACCGTGCAGCGCAGTGATCCAGTGCTGCGCTGGAGCGGTCCGAAGAGTCTGGGTGATTTCCGCGTCGAGTGCATCGATGTTGGCGAGTCGGTCGGCGTTGGTCGCAAACCTCGGATCGACACGGACTTCGGAGCGGCCGATCGCCGTGCAGAGATCTCGAAAGAGACCGTCATTCCCAGCCGCGATGACGATCCAGCGATCCGCGCACTCAAAGGCCTGGAACGGGGCGATCGAGGGGTGTCGCGTACCGCGCGGCTTCGGATCGGCGCCGGCTGCAGTATGTGCGGTGATGGCAGCTTCAAGGAACGCCACCTGCGAGTCGAGCATTGCCACATCGATCATGCAGCCTCGCCCTGTCGTTGTCCTTCGGTGGACAGCACTCACGATGCCGAGGGCCAGATAGAGCCCCGCAACGAGATCGCCGATCGATGCACCGACGCGGACGGGAGGCGCGCCTGGGTTTCCCGTGATGCTCATCATCCCGCTGAGAGCTTGGGCGATGATGTCGTAGGCGGCGTTCTTGGAGAGGGGCCCCGTGGCGCCGAATCCAGAAACGGCCGCATAGATGAGGCGGGGGTAGCGGGTATGCAGGGCTTCCCATGAGTAGCCGAGCCGAGTGAGCGTCCCGGGTCGGAAGTTCTCCACCAGCACATCCGCATGCGTGAGCAGTCGCTCGAACGCGGCGCGATCATCCGCTCGAGCGAGATCGAGCGCGATCGACTCCTTGTCGCAGTTGACGCTCGCGAAGTACACACTCTGCCCATCGACATGTGGACCGAAAGCTCGTGCATCGTCGCCACTTCCCGGGCGTTCGACCTTGATGACTCGTGCGCCAAGGGATGCGAGCGTGGAAGTTGCGAAGGGTGCAGCAAGAACGCGCCCAAGGTCCACGATGGTCAGTCCGTGCAGCGGCGCGCCCGATGAGGAGGAGGGCATTGCTCCGAAGAATAGGTCGATTCCATGGGCTTCCCCGCGAGGGGAGTCGGTAGTCTGCTCCTGCAGGCCTGTGGCGGAATTGGCAGACGCAGCGGACTTAAAATCCGCGGAGTTCACGCTCATCTGGGTTCGAGTCCCAGCAGGCCTACTCGCCGCTGGTTTTTATCGGTTCCTGACCAAGCCAGCGCGGAGATGCGGATCCGACGATTCAACGAAGCGGACTGTTGCAAGTGGCTGTCCGTCTCGTACGCTCTGCGGCGAGATGTCTGGGTGGTTCACGAAGCTTCCGCGGCGTGGAAAGCAACTCATAGCGGTTGCCGTCGATTTCCTGATCTTCGCTTGCGCGATGTGGGGTGCTGTGGCGCTGCGTCTGGATACTCCGTTCCCGGAGACCCTTGGCGACAGCCTTTGGCGAATCATGTTGGTGGCCGGTGCAGCTGGCGTGGGCTGTGCATGGGGAAGTGGCCTCTACCGCGAGATCACCCGCTACATCGGATTCCGCTTCGCGGTGCGCGTTGCCGCTGCGGTGACGATCACTACGCTGCTCGTCGGGTTCGAGTCCTTCATGATGGACCGTGGCGAGGGCCTGCCGCGAACCGCGCTCGTCATTTTCTGGCTCCTGTCGCTGATTGGCGTGGGTGGAGCCCGAGCGATTGCACGAACGCTGCTCCGCTTCGCCGTGCCGGTCCAAGCGTCGCGCATCGTGATTTACGGAGCGAGCGATGTGGGTGCTGGCCTCGTGGCGCTGCTCGCTCAGGATCACCGCAGCAAAGTGGTCGCATTCGTGGACGACGACCCTTCGCGGGTTGGATCGATGATTCGCGGCGTTCCTGTGCGTTCGGCGGAGAACGTGGAGCAGGTGGTACGGTCGTTGGCAGCGGACAAGTTGCTGCTGGCGCTGCCGGAGCATGCCCGCCGCCGCCGCCGCGAGGTGTTCAATCAAATCAGTGCAATCGGGGTGAGGGTTCTGCTCGTTCCTACGCTGACGGAGATTGCCGACGGCACCGCGCGCGTGGACGCCATTCGTCCAGTGCAGATCGAGGATCTGCTCGGGCGTGCGCCAGTGGCGCCGCGCACCGAACTGCTGTGCCGGCACACCGGGTCGGCGAATGTGCTGATCACGGGCGCGGGCGGATCGATTGGCAGTGAACTCGCGAGGCAGGTCCTGAAGCAGGGACCACGCAAACTGGTGCTGCTCGACAATGGCGAGTTCAACCTCTACACGATCGAAGAGGAATTGCGCCGCGTGCTCGGGTCGACGGCGGGACCGCAGATCGTCAGCGTGATGGCATGCGTGACCGATCAAGTACGGATGGAACAGGTCATCCGTGAGCACAGGATCGAGACGCTCTACCACGCGGCTGCGTACAAGCATGTTCCGCTCGTGGAGGCGAACGAAGTGGAAGGGGTGCGGGTCAACGCCATCGGCACACTGCGCACGGCGCAGGCTGCTCTGCGCTGTGGCGTGTCTTCTTTCGTGCTGGTCTCGACGGACAAGGCTGTTCGACCGACGAGCGTCATGGGCGCAAGCAAGCGGCTTGCGGAGAAGATCCTTCAGGCGCTCTCGGCAGCACCGCGCCCAATGACCGACGGAGCCTCGGGCTCGCGGAGTCCCACGCGCTTCACGATGGTGCGGTTTGGAAATGTGCTCGGATCGAGCGGATCGGTGGTTCCCCAGTTCACGGAGCAGATCCGCCGCGGCGGACCTGTGACCGTCACGCATCCGGACATGACGCGTTACTTCATGACCATCCCGGAGGCGTCATCCCTCGTGATTCAGGCGGGTGCGATGGGAAGCGGCGGCGATGTCTTCGTGCTCGACATGGGCGAGCCAGTCCGCATCGTGGATCTCGCGCGAAGCATGATCCGGCTCACGGGATTCACCGAACGAACCGCCGAGACTCCGCATGGCGACATCGAGATTTCGTTCACGGGACTGCGGCCGGGCGAGAAACTGTTTGAGGAGCTCCTCATCGGCAAGGACTGCCAGCCGACAGATCACCCAGGAATCCTGCGCGCCAATGAGGAATTCACCCCGTGGGAGCAACTGGAGCGCATCATCCAACGCTTCGAGGCGGCCATCGACCGCCATGACTTCTCCGAAGTGCGGCACCTCCTGCGTACTTCGGTGCGCGGCTACGCGCCCACGGCCACTCTGTCATAATCCTCCGCATGGGTTCTGCATTCGGTTCCGCCCTGGTTCCGACTTCACACTGGCGGCTTCACGCGGCCTGCGAGGATGCAGAGCGGGTGTTCCCCCTGAAGGAGCCGCATTCGGTCAGCATCGGGCGCGACCCTGACCGGGACATCGCGCTTCCCCAGCAGAAGGTGTCGCGCCTTCATGCACAGGTGCACTGGGCGTCGGCCGCGGGTGGTGAGCGGGGGCATTGGCGGCTGCGTGACTGCGGTTCGACTTGGGGAACCCTGCTGAACGGCGTTCGACTCGCGGCGCAGCAGGAAGTGAAACTTGCGCACGGGGATGTGATCGAGATCAAACCGTGGACATTGACGGTCGCGGCGCCTTCTGCATCGGCGCAGGCAGATTTCGGTCAGACGCTGATGGCCGGCGATGACCGAGACGATTTCGTGCCGGTTGGGGAGGTGCAGGGTCCGTCGGAGCTGGCACAGTCGATGCTGGTTCGTCTGCTCGCTGCGAGTGAGGCAATGGCGACCGCGCGCGATGAGCAGGCAACCGCAGCGGCAGCGGTGGAGGCGCTCGCATCCGCCACGGGCTACGCGAATGTGGCGCTGCTGAAGGCGAACGCGGATCCATCGGCGGTGGAAGTCCTTGCTCAGGCGGGGGCGGTTTCTGGGCGAGGAGGTGAGGTGCAGATCAGCCGGAGCCTTCTGCGCCGCGCTCGGCATGGCACTCATGTGCACCGTGCCGCGGGCGGTGCCGCATCGATGGCTGCGAGCATCGAGTCGCTTTCGATTTCGGATGCGATCTGTGTGCCTGTCGAAGCAGGCCCTGTCTTCTTCGGATGGATCTACCTCGATCAGCGTCGCGGTGCGTCGCGCACGCAGCCTGCGCCCGAAGCGGAAGTGACGGGGTTCGCTGCGGCCATTGCGCGGCTTGCAGGGCTCTCGCTTTCGAACATCGCGCGGACGCGAATGCAGCAGCGCTTCGACCTCGAGCAGCAGCAGATGTTCGGTGGCACGATGCGCGCGCTCATTTCGGCCATTGACGCGAAGGATCCCTATACGCGCGGGCATTCCGACCGAGTGAGTGCGTTCGGCGTGCTGCTGGCGAAGGCGTTGCAACTCGATGCAGGCACGATCGAGCAGATTCGGCTCTGCGGTCTTGTGCATGACATCGGCAAGATCGGGATTCCAGAGGAGATCCTGCGCAAACCATCGAAGCTGGATGACAGTGAGTTTGCACGGATCCAGCGCCACCCGCAGATTGGCGCGTCGATCCTGCAGGACATTCCACAGATGCGCGAACTGATCTGTGGAGTCGTCGAGCACCACGAACGCTGGGATGGTCGCGGCTATCCGAACAAGCTCGCTGGCGAGGGCATTTCCAGGCTCGGGCGCATCTTGTGCATCGCGGACTGCTTTGATGCGATGACCAGCGCGCGCTTCTACCGCCCCGCGCGCCAGGTGCGGGAGGTGCTTGAGGAGATCGAGCGCTGCCTCGGAACGCATTTCGATCCGACATTCGGGAGGGCGTTCCTGTCGATCCCCGTGTCAGAACTCACGCCGCTCATCAGCATCGCTCCGCCGCCGCCGAGTTGACGCGGGTGCACGCGGCCTGCGGCGGGTGGGCCGACGGCAGAACGCCGCTGGGGACGCAGTGGCGAGCGCGCGATCGATCACTTCCGTCCGAAGTCCGCTGGGTTCTCGCCGCGGACTTTGACGGACCAGTGGGAGAGCAGCCTGCTCCAGCGAACGCGGTCGCATGCGGCGAGCCACTGCCTCGCGCTCGAAAGCTCCTGTGCAAAGATCGGATCGCATGCCTCGTCGACGGGGATCGATGTACGGATGTGTCCCTTCGTGAACCAACTGATGGCCGTTCGCGAATCGCTCAGGAGCGCCGAGCACGCGATCGCCCCGCGCTCGATTCGACGGCACGCATCCACGATGGCAAGAAACTCGCCGAGATTGTTGTGGCCGCGTTCGAACCGCGGGCTGTGAAACACCTCGCGCCACGCACCGCCCTGGTGCAGCATGCCGCGCCACTCGGTCGGACCGATCAGTGATCGACCGAACTTGCTGCAGTCGACGACAAGCTCTCCGTCCACGCCGCGCGCCAAGGGTGCAGCGGGCGCGACTGTCGAGGATTCGCGGGGCGCGTCGCGGGGCGCGTCGCGGTGCGCGGCCGCGGCGCAGTCGATACCGGCCGACTCGAGCGCCTGGGCAATGCTGCGTGCAGCGCTGCCTTGCGGCACGATTCGCACGAGTCCCTTGCTGTTGAGATGAATCTGCAGCTTTCCCGAGTGTTCCGTTCCCTCCAGTACCGCATCCAAGCGCCCCCAAGAACCTTCATCCACCACCGAGATTTCGCCGAGCAGAAAACCGCCTTGCGCAAGCGCTCGCTCGATGCGCGCAATCTCGCCGCGCAGCGCACGCTCCACCGCGCCACTGGGGTGATGAGCCTTTGCCCCCTTTCCCTGCGGCGCACTCACTTCAGTTCCTTCAACTCGATGTTCTTGAACCACACGCTGTGTCCATGCCCGAGAAATCCGATGAACCCACTCTGTCGCCGAAGCCCGGGGTGCTCCTTGCCGTCGGGGGTCCCTCCATCGGCGAGCGGTTGGAGATCCGCATCGACGATCGTCACGCCGTTCAAGATGACTTTCACCCGCGAGCCACGCACGATCACTTCCTCCGCATTCCATTCACCGACGGGCTTCAAGTGCCCGCGCTTGGCGGCGATGACCCCGTAGACGGAACCGTGGTACTGCCAAGGTTGGAGCTTCGCATACTGCGGGTCACCATCGTCGAGAATCTGCAGCTCGATGCCCATGTAGGCGGCGTCGCCTTCGGCCGGCATGCGAATGCCGAGTCCATTGTTGGCGCCAGGACTCAGCTTGAAGTCGAAGCGGAGATGGAAGTCACCGTAACGGTTGGTGGTCCAGAGGTTCTTCCCCTTGGGCAGGCACTGCAGTTCGCCGTCCGCCACGATGAAGCCGACTGTGTCACCTTGCCACCCGCTCAGATCGGTGCCGGTGAAGATCTTGCGGAACGAATCCTGCCGCGGCGGGGCAACGACTCGCTTGTCATCATCGTCCGATGCAGTTGGGCTGACCGCGGTGGCGTCCGCCACAGGGTGAACCATCGCTGCGCTTCCGAGCGAAGCACCGAGTCCGACGATCATCGCCACGAACACGCGCATGGGAGCAGAATACGCAGCAGAGTGTGCAGTGGTCACGCCTACACTCTGCCTCATGTTGATCGCGACTTCTGCTTCCGTGCTCCTGGCGGTTTCGCTCTCCGTGTCGCAGGAGCAGTCGTCTGATCCGCGGCCCATGCCCGCCGATGCGAAGCAGGCTGGGCCGATCGCCGAGAGTGGAGAGATCCCGAAGATCCGTTTGCAGAGGGTCTTTCCCAAGGCCAAACTCACGCGTCCGGTGCAGGTGGTCGCGCGTCCAGACTCGCCGAGCCTGATGTACGCGGTGGAGCAGGCGGGGCGCGTGGTGGAACTCGATCTCTCGAACGCAGAGCACGAGGGAAAGTTGGTCCTCGATCTCACGGGACCCGTTCACGACAAGTTCAACGAGCAGGGGCTTCTGTCGCTCGCGTTCCATCCGAAGTTCGCGCAGAATCGCCAGGTGTTCGTTTGGTACACCGCCCGCAAGAGCGGCAACGATCCCGCGCGCGAGGTACTCGCGCGGCTCACGATGGCGGCGGATGGCACGATCGATCCGGCGACGCATGAAGTCCTGCTGACCGTCGAGGATCCTGAGTGGAATCACAACGGCGGTACGGTGATGTTCGGTACCGATGGAATGCTGTATGTGTCGAGTGGCGACGGCGGTTCAGGCAACGATCCGTGGGGCAATGGACAGAACACCGAGACGCTTCTGGGGTGCATCATGCGGATCGATGTCGATCGCGCCGCAGACGGCAGGCTTTACTCGGTCCCGAGCGACAATCCGTTTGTGGGAAAGCAGGGGATGCGACCGGAGATCTACGCCTTCGGACTGCGCAATGTGTGGCGAATGTCCTTCGATCGCAAGACGGGCGAGCTGTACGCGGGCGATGTCGGACAGAACGCATGGGAGGAGATCGACATCATCGTGAAGGGCGGCAACTACGGTTGGCGTCCTCGGGAGGGATTCCATCCGACGAATGGAGTGTCCGATGCGAGTGAGGCGAGCGACCGCTTCATCGAGCCGCTCGTTGAGTATCCACACAAGGACGGCGTGTCGGTCACGGGCGGTTTCGTGTACCGCGGTAGCGAGTATCCGAAGCTTGCCGGCGTCTACCTCTACGCGGACTATGCGTTCGGCACCATTTGGGGACTGCGCGCGGAGGGCGGTTCGCTGAAGGTGCAGCCGAAGGTCGTGGTGACCAAGCGCGGCTTCTGCCCAGCAAGTTTCGGCGAATCCAACGATGGAACGCTCTTCGTTTGCGGAACTGGACCTGGAGCCGACGGCCCTGGCATGATTTTCAAGATCGTGGCGGGTGACTGAGCCGTTCGGAAAGGTCCGATCCGCCGAGTTGGGAGCGGATTCTTTGTCCCAAGTGGCGTCTCGGCGGCAGATTTGTTTGATGCGGCGACTCTGAAGTGCGGTGGATCGCCGTATTCTTGTTGGACTTTCGTCCCAAGCCCCCCCCAATGGCTGCGACCTCGTTGCAGCACAGTCCGTCCTCCTCGGAGCAACCCATGATCTTCACTTCAGCAGCGTCCGCTCGAATCCGTTCAGTCCTCCTGTGCGTTGGTTCGGCAGCGCTCTTCACCTTGAACGCCGCTGCGCAGGCGCCTGCCGCTCCCGCGGCTCCGGCTGCGCCGCAGGGTGCGGGTGCGGGCGATCGACCAGCGCCGCCGCAAGGCGAGCGTGGCGAACGAGGTGGTGGGCGTGAGGGCGGCGGCGAGAGGCGTGGTGGGTGGGGCGGTGGTGGCGGCGGCGGCGGCGGCGTTGCTGGCCGAGGCATGGGCGCGTTCGCCTCGTTCATGACGAGGTTCCAGCCCGACTTCATGCGCCGCGATGTGCCGCTCTTTCGAGAGCAGCTCAACTTCGACGATCAGCAGATGGAAGTCGTCGAGTCGCTCGTGAACGACTACGACACGGCGTTTGGCCCCGCGGCGGAGGAGTCGCAAGGCAAGATCCAGGAAGCGGGCATGCGCATGTTCCAGACCTTCATGCAGGGAGACATGCGTGAGCGCATGCGCGGGGTCCGCGATTCGGTGGAGGCAGATCTCGAGCAGATGGAAGTCGAGAACGGCGCACCGCTGACCGAAGAGGCGCGGCGCGCGTTCTGGCGGCAGCGAATGGAGAAGGTCGGCAACGAGATGATGGAAGAGCGCAAGGCAACCGGGGCGGACCTGGAGACCAAGGCAATCCTCGAAGAAATCGTGGCTGAAGTGAACCGATGGACGGCGGAGAAGGTGCGCATGCGCAAGGAAGTCGTTTCGTCGATCGAGTTGCTCCTGACGGCGACGCAGAAGACCGACTTCCCGAAGTTCGAGCGATTTCTGCGCCGTGAAAAGACGATGGGCAACGCAGCGCTCTCGGGCGAGGGAACGAACCTGTTTCTCGTGATCGACGAAGCGGAACTCTCGCAGCCTTCCATCGATGCGGCCGGAAAGATCTTGGATGTGTACGAGGTCGAGCTGGACTCCGCGCTCGTGGCGCGTGATTCGTTCATCGAGCAGAGCGAACCGAAGATGATGCGGGTGACGCTCGATGGCAACGCCGATGCGGCGCGAGCACTGGCGGAGCGTCAGATCGCGCTGCGCAAGGGTGTTCGCGATGTCAATGACCGTTTCATCACGCAGATTGCCGAGTCCATGTCGCCCGACGAAGGCGCGAAGTTCAAGAAGGCTGCGTTGCTTTCCGCGTATCGCCGCGTCTTCCGGCCCACGCGATCCTCGGAGGCGTTCGAGAAGGCGCTTCAGTTGGCGGATCTGACGCCCGAGCAGCGCATCGCTGTGACCGCGCTTCAGGCGGAGTACGAGAGTCAGCTGCGTGCTGCCAACGAGAAGATCGTGGCCACAACGCGAAAGGACGAGCCTGCGCAGCGTCTGGAGGAGTCAGAGCGCTTGATCGGCGTGATGGCAGGAACGATGCCACCGACCATGATGATGGGGCGGTTCATGGGTGGCATGAGCGATCCTGTGGGCGATCTCATGGACGAGCGCGGCAAGATGGGGACGAAGTATCTCGACCAGTTGCGCAGTCTCTTGACGGCAACGCAGCAGGAGCAACTCCCGAAGGGTCGTGATGGCGGCCGCAATGCAGGCGCGTTCGGCACTGGCAAGATCGCTGATCTGCCGCCGCAGTTTCAGGAGGCCGCAAAGGCAGCGGACAAGAACAAGGATGGCGTGATCGACGAGGATGAACGCGAGGCGGTTTTCCGCAATATGCGCGGCGGCCCCGAAGGTCGAGGCGGCCCTGGCGGCGGTGGTCCTGGCGGCGGTCGCGGCAATCGAACGCCTCCGCAAGGCACCAACTGATCTTCCTTCGCGCGGGCGTCCTGCGCGCTCCGCACACTCGTTGGAGTACGGCCTTAGCGCGTTCGCGCCGCTGCGCGCTTTGACGCGGAGCGTTTTCGCGCCGATGTTTTCGCTCGTCCGCGCTGGGTGCCGCGCTGCGCGCCGCTTTGGGTGCCGCGCTTGGTATCGCTTCGAGCAACCGAAATCTCATTCTTGCTTGGGCGAACGATCGACCGCGGCGGCACGCTTTCCTGAACGAGCACGCTCGCAGCGATCGTCGATCCGCTGCCGATGATCGTGTCGCCGCCGAGGATGGTCGCGTTCGCGTAGACCGTCACACCATCACGCAGTGTTGGATGCCGCTTGGATCCTCGTCGGAGTGAGCCGCTCTTGGTGCGATCGAAGCGGCGCGCTCCAAGCGTGACTCCTTGATAGAGCGTGCAGTTGCGGCCGATCACGGTGGTCTCGCCGATGACGACGCTGGTGCCGTGGTCGATGAAGCATCCGCCACCGATCTGCGCACCAGGGTGAATGTCGATCCCCGTCGATGCATGCGCGGACTCCGCGAGAATGCGCGGCACGAGTGGGACGCCCTGCACATGGAATTGGTGGGCGATGCGGTGGATGCACAGCGCGCGGATGCCTGGGTACGCGAGCGCAATCTCCGTGCGACTCGTCGCAGCTGGATCGCGCTCGAACGCAGCATGCAGGTCCAGCATCAGCGTGCGTTGAATGGTGGGAAGCGCAGCCAACAGTGAACGCATGCAGCGGCGCGCCTTCGCCAACGAGAGGCGTTCACCCGATCCCGCCGCTTCGAATGCGGCACACACTTCAGCTTCGAAAATGTCGACGCAGTCGTCGATCACCTCGGCGCGTGATTCGCCCGCCACGCCCTGCAGCCCGAGCAGTACCCCGCACAAGCGACTGCCAGCCCAGGCGACGGCGACATCGTTCGGCAGCGTGTGATGGCGACGAAGTTCGGGCAGGAGTTTCGCGGACAGGGCGCGTGCGGTTCGTGCACTGGCGCGTCGGACTCGAGTCGGATGAGCAGGAACCGCCACGGTGCGATGGTAGTTGTGGCGTGCGTTTACGCGCCGTTCGTGGGATCGCCGTCGCGCACTCGGAGTCCGCGCGCGCGGACCGAGTCGTAGATGCTCGCCAAGAGACCCACGAGCGGGAACTTGCCACCGAGCGGGCTCGCACCGAGTCGGCGCAGCAGCGCATGCGGCACATGGGCATGGGCGGGGCGCGCCGCATAGTCGTGGAGTCGTCGGCCGGGTCGCCAGAAGTCCTCCAACTGAGAGGTCAGCGGAGGCGTCAGTGAACTGTCCGACGCCGCGGTCGGCAGTGGATGCGCATGGCTCTCGCCGCGCGCCGAGAGCGTGCGGCGTTCCTGGATGCGCTCGATCACCTGCTTCGGCGGCATGCCGCGCAGCGTGAAGAGCAGCAGCGGTTCGGTTTCGAGCCGCTCGACGAGGATGTGCATGGCCGCGACCGCATGCTTGCACGGCTGCTTTCCGCCGCAGGCGCAGGTGATGAAAGGGTCATTCGTCGCCTTACCGCCAGGCTTCGATGGAACGAGCGGTGCGCCAAGCGAGAGCGACTGCGTGAGCGTCGCAACGCCAGGCGGCATTTCATCCACGAGAAAGCGAGCGGAGTACTGCGCCTCCGCGCTGAGCGCAGAGATCAGTTTCTCCCATTCTTCCGGCGTCCAGGCGCGGAAATGGAATTCCAGTTGATAGGGGCGCGAGGCACGGCCTTGAACGCCCGCCGTGACCTTGCCCGCTGACACGATCATCGTGGCAGTCTGACCTGCGGCGGCGTATCGGTTTCCCTCTTCGGCCGTCTCCGGGGTCGCCGCCGTCAGGATGGAACGCAGCAGCGGATCGGCATGCCACGGGAAGTTCTCGATGCCTCCCTTGCGCTTGAAGCGGAATCCTCCAATGACGCGGCGGGGATTCTCGGGCTGCCGTGGACGACTCTGGTCGGGAAGTTGCGTCATTCACCACCCTCCATGCCCGTGCGTCGAAGCGAGAGCAGGTCCTTGAGCTGGCCCGTCGACAGTTCCGTCAGCCACGCGTCACCGGCGCCGATGATGTTCGCCGCCAGTTCCGTCTTCTGTTCGATCATCTGATCGATGCGTTCCTCGAGCGTTCCCGTGCAGACATACTTGTGCACATTCACCGTGCGCGTCTGTCCGATGCGGAACGCGCGATCCGTCGCCTGATTCTCGACTGCCGGATTCCACCAGCGATCGAAGTGAATGACATGATTGGCCGCGGTAAGGTTGAGACCGACGCCACCCGCCTTGAGACTGAGCACAAAGATGGGTGTGCTGCCGTCGCTGCGCTGGAAGCGCTCGACCAGTTCGTCGCGGCGTCCCTGCGGCGTGCCTCCGTGCAGGAAGAGCGCGTCCACATCGAGCGCCTGACGGATCATCGCCACAAGCAGGTGACCCATCGCTCGGTACTGGGTGAACACCAGCGCCGAGTCGCCGGCGGCGACGATCTCCTCGAGCATTTCCATCAGTCGCTGCGTCTTGCCGCTTCGAGCGGGCAGCAGCGCATCGGGAGGCAGCACGATCGGCCCGGCCGCATCCGCCTCCGCCTCGATCGCATCGAGTGCGTCGTTCGCCGATGGCGCCTGTGCCGCGGTCTTTGTGCGCTTGCCGGACTTCTTGCTTGGCGATGCATCGGAACCATTCGAACCCTTGTCGTTCTTCTTTGGCACTCCCGAAGCAGCCTCCCCGAGGAAGTGCGCGGGATGGTTGCAGATCTGCTTCAACTTGACGAGCGCGCTGAGGATGAGCCCGCGACGCCGAATGCCTTCGGCTTGATCGACTTGCTGCAGCATCGCCTTGACGACCTGTTCGTACAAGCGCGTCTGTTCTTCGGAGAGCGTGATGTGCTGACGCGCCTCCACGAGCGGTGGCAGATCGGAAATGACCGTCCGGTCCGTTTTCAGTCGGCGCAGGACGAATGGGCGAACGAGATGGCGCAGGCGTTCACCCGACTTGGGATCCCGATTGCGTTCGATGGGAACGGCGAACCTTCGTCGGAAGTCTGGCTGGCTGCCGAGATATCCGGGGCAACAGAACTCCAGAATCGACCAGAGCTCCGCAAGACGGTTCTCGACCGGCGTTCCCGTGAGCGCGATCCGAGACTGCGATTGGATCGCGCGGATGGCCGCGGTCTGCTTCGTCGGTGGGTTCTTGATGTACTGCGCCTCATCGAGCACCACGCGGCGCCACGGAATGGTCTGCAGATCATCCTTGTCGCGTACGGTGATGGCATAGGTGGTCAGCACCACATCGGCGGACTCCACCGCACTGCGCAGCCGCTCACCTGCGGGCCGATCGAGCCCATGTTGGATGTGCACGCGCAGTTCAGGCGAAAACCGCTGCAATTCGCGCCGCCAGTTGCCCATCACGGACATCGGTGTCACGAGCAGCGTCGGTCCAACGGGCTGCCCATTGCTCACCGCGCGTTCATGTTGCAGCAGGGCGATCAACTGAATCGTCTTGCCGAGTCCCATGTCGTCCGCAAGGCACCCGCCGAGTCCGAGTCGATCGAGGAATGCGAGCCAGCTCAGTCCCGAGAGTTGGTAGGGACGCAGCGTTCCCTTGAACGCCTCCGGTGCCTCCGTGAGTCGGAACGATTCCGAGCCATCGGTGCCGGCGATGAGTTGTCGCACCCAACCCGTCGCCTGAATGCCGGCGACAGGCAGGGCTTCCGGCGGACCATCGATGCCATTGGCCATGCGAAGTGCTTCGATCAGCGTCATGGTGCCGCCAGGATGTCCGCGAAGGAATCGCAGCGCGGATTCGATGTCTTCGGGACGCAGGTCAATCCACTGTCCGCCGATCCGCACGAGCGGCGCCTTGTTCGCGGCGAGGCGTTCGAGCATGTCGACGGAAACAATCTGCGAACCGAGCGTGACTTGCCATCGATAGCCGACGAGCGACTGCAGCCCACCACCGAGCGCAGCGCCCCGTGCGCCCTGCGACATCATCGGCGGCAGTTCATCGGGTGAGTCGATGAGGAGATGGGCGTTGATGCGGCTGGTGGACTCGCCCCACCACGATGGAATCTCAACCACAAAGCCAGCTTCGAGCAGCACGGGACGAACCTCGCGCATGAACTGGTAGGCGCGGCGCGTGTCGAGATCGATGCCGGTTGGGCACTCCTCTTCGAGTGCCTCGTCGAGTTCCGTCCAGATGCGGCTCGCCCGTGCGAGTTCCTGCAGCAGCGTTCCCGACAACTCCTCGTCGCGAGCCTGTGCCGCACCGCGCCGCCGACCTTCGCCGCGGGCAAAGAGCGCAGATGCATCGATCACCGTCTCATTCGTCTCGGGATCGATCAGCGAGAAGTGCACGCGCCAGGTCGCATCGATGCCCGAATCCGCCGCATCGAGCGCTGGCTCCTCCAGGCGCAGTCCGAGGGAGAGCGCTCGCGACTCGCGCGCATCGTCGAGCAGCCCGAGCCAGCCGCGCGCACTTCGCAGGAGATCGAACGCGCCCCCGCGCCCCGCATCAATCGCATTCGTGGAACGCACCAAGCCCGAGAGCCATGCAACATGCGGATCCGTCGTCGGATCGCAGGCTTCGATCGACTCCTCGTATGTCTCCGCCACGAGCGAGTCACGCACAAGCGAGTCGGTCGCTGCAGCCAGAAATCCATCGATGATTGGCCAGGCTTGGCCGTCCGCGCCATCGACTGCTCGCACCACCGCAGGCATGCTGGCGGTGAGGTCTGCGACGGACTCATTCGTCTCGCCATCATTCAGCCACGGACGCCACTGACCGCGGAACGAACCGCTGCGCTCCTGGATCACCGTGGGCACGACGCGCTGATCCGCGACGGCGTTCACGCTGAAGTCTGCGAGCGCATACCACCACTCCAGCTCATGCCCCGCGGCGATCGCTGTCGTGCCACTCGAGGCGGCCATCGCATCGCGCAGCGTGAGGATGCAATCGAGCGCGTGCGGCGCGGCCACACGCAGGGTCGACACCGTGCAGGGTTCGAGCGTCAGCGACTGCGCATCGTCGTTCACGCGGCCGAGCAAGGCAGCCAGCTTGCTCGACGGGAGTACCTGCGGCTGCGCACCTGCCAGATGCGGAAGCAGGAGCCGAAGTGTGTCGGGAGTACCCGATCCAAGCCCTGCCTTCAGTGCATCGAGCGCCTTCGCCAGATCATTCGGCGGCGTGCTCCAAGGATGCGCCTGCGATCGTGCAGAACTCTTCCCGCCGCGGGCTGCATCGACGGATTCGCCCCAAAGGTGCAGTGCGGAACCAGCCCAGTTGGCGTGCAGAACAAACATGGGGCGCTGCGGATCGGGAAGGGGAGTGATTGCGCTGGGGATCGAACCCAGGACCTAGAGGTTAAAAGCCACTTGCTCTACCAGCTGAGCTACGCAATCGAGAGCCCGTATGGCGGATGGACAAGTGTACCGAGCCACCGCCGCCACCCACCTCCCGAGTGCGAAGATCGCCGATTCCCCGCGTTTCCTGCGGCTTCGGGCTTTATCAGACGAACATTATTGTCAAGGGCACGGAACGCCGATAAATGCAACCGTTGGGGGCGGGCAGGGCGTTCTGCCAGATCCAACGAAGTCGCGTCGGGCTCCGCACGAGGCGGGTCCCTCGCAGGTGACGCAAGACAAAGGGCATCAGGATGAGTGCGACCGTTCCACTGATCGACAGATTCCTCTCCTATCTCATCGATGAGCGACGCTTCAGTCCGTACACATCGCGGTGTTATGGGCTCGATCTTCGTCAGTTCGCCGACTTCCTCGTCGCCGAGTACGACCTGAAGGTCGATGACGCACGCGAGAAGCAGGTCACGGAACGGCGCGACGGCACGGCGCTCGACACCGTGTGCGGGCACATCCTGAGTACCAACATCGATTCCATCCGCGGGTTCCTCGCGCACCTCGCCGAGCAGAAGTACTCCGCAGCCACCACCGCACGGAAGATCGCCACATTGCGGTCGTTCCACAAGTGGATGGAGAAGGCTGGGCTCACCGCCAACAATCCGATGACGCTGGTCAAGACTCCCAAGCAGGCGCGCCGCCTGCCGAAGGCGATCACGGTGGATCAGGTCGAGAAGCTTCTCGCAGCGCCGAGCGACAGCGACATGCTGGGCGCGCGCGACCGCGCCATCCTCGAGATGCTTTACTCCACGGGCATCCGCGTCAGCGAAGTCGTCGCGATCAATCGCGGCGATCTGGATCTCGAGGCAGGACTGCTCAAGGTCAAGGGCAAGGGGCGCCGGGAACGGGCGGTGCCCGTTGGTTCGCACGCGCTGGGGTCGGTGGCGCGCTACATCCTTCGTGCGGAGTCTGAAAAGGTGCCGATGGGTGCGGAAAACGCGCTCTTCGTGAACAAGCTTGGATCGCGTCTTTCGAGCCGCTCGGTGCGGCGCAAGGTGTCGAAGTACCTGAAGATCGCGGGACTGGATCCGGACATCTCGCCGCACACCATCCGACACTCCTTCGCGACGCACCTGCTCGACAACGGAGCGGATCTGCGTGCGGTGCAGGAACTGCTCGGACACCAGTCGCTTTCGAGCACCCAGGTGTACACGCACCTGACCACGGCTCGGATGCGGCAGGCCTATGACAGAGCTCACCCGCGCGCCGAAGCATCCTGAGCATCCCATGCAGGACCTCGCGCCCGTGTGGAGGCTCGAGCAGGCGGACTGTCTCACGGCGCTCGCAGCGCTCCCCAAAGGGCACGCATCACTCATCTACATCGACCCTCCCTTCAACACGGGGGTGCGTCGACAAGGGCGGGGTGGTCTCGCATTTGCCGATCGTTTCGACGATGTCGGCGCATGGCGGGCGTTCATGGAACCCCGATTGCGCGCCGCGCACCACGCGCTGGCGATGGATGGTTCACTCCTGCTGCATGTCGATTGGCGAACGAGCCATCATGCGCGTTGCATGCTCGATGAGATCTTCGGCGCCGAGTGCTTCGTGAATCACCTCGTGTGGTCCTATGGACTGGGTGGTTCCGGACCTCGGTCGTTTGCCCGCAAGCACGATGACATCCTGCTGTACGGGCGAAGCACGGCGTACTGGTTTGAAGCGCCGCGCGTTCCCGCACGCAGTGCACGCCTGCGCGGACGCACGAAGAAGGCCACGGATGTGCTCGACATCGCCGCACTCAACAACATGGCGTTGGAGCGCACCGGTTGGCCGACGCAGAAGCCTCTGGCACTGCTGGATGTGCTGGTGCGCGCGTGTTGCCGTCCGAATGGATTGGTGGTGGATCCGACGTGCGGGAGTGGAACGACGCTCGTCGCAGCGGTGCGCAGCGGCAGACGCGCGCTCGGCATCGACATCAGCGCAGATGCGCTGGCGATTGCGCGAGGGCGTCTGGAGCAAGAGGCTCTGCGCCTGACGCATCCCACGGCAGGGCCGCCGCGAGTGCAGCGGCAGCCTGCTGCAATGCAGCGGGGTCTTGCCCAGTCAGCGTGACATGGCCGACCTTGCGCCCTGCGCGCGCGCTCTTGCCGTACAGATGCAGATGGGCGCCCGATTGTGCCAGCACACGCGAGGACAGCGGCAACTTCCCCACGAGGTTGAACATGATGCACGCGCTGCGCAGGTCCGTGGAACCGAGCGGCAGACCCGTCACCGCCCGAAGGTGATTCTCGAACTGGCTGGTCTCGGCGCCATCGATCGTCCAATGTCCCGAGTTGTGAACGCGCGGGGCGATTTCGTTCGCCACGAGGGCGCCGTGCGCGACAAAGAACTCGACGGCGATCACGCCGACATAGTCGAGTTCATCCATCAAACGCTGCACATGCGTGCGCGCTGACGAAGCAAGCGAGCCATCGCGATCGCAGGGAGCGGGGGCTTCACTCTTCCACAGGATGCCCGCTCGATGCTCGTTCTGCGTGAGAGGCCAGAATGCATGATGCGCGCCGCCTCCTGCTCGGCGAGCGCGGACGGCGACCTGCGAGACCTCCGCCTCGAATGGCACGAACGCCTCCAGGATGCACGGCACGCGCCCGAGTGCATCCCACGCCTGCTGCACGCTCGCCACGCCCACGCCGTTCCCACGAAGGACGCGCTGGCCTTTTCCGTCATAGCCCATGCGGCGTGTCTTGAGGACGGCTGGCAAGCCGACCCGCTCGACTGCCGCCGCGATCTCGCTTGCACTCGAGATCGACGCGAACGCCTGCACGGGAACGCCCAGATCGCGCAGCGTCGTCTTCTCACGAATGCGGTCCTGCGCCACTTCGAGAGCGCGCGCACCGGGCGCGAGGGCAACGCGCTCCTCGAGCCATCGCGCCGTTTGCACGGGCACATTCTCGAACTCGTAGGTGGCAAAACCCAGATCCTGCGCGAAGCGTTCCAGTCCCTCGGGGTCGTCGTAGGGCGTTCGGATGATCTCGCCCAGACGCGACGCGGGGCAATCCGCGGCGGGTTCGAGAAACCGGAACTGCATGCCCAGAGGAACACCGGCGAGGCCAAGCATTCGCCCGAGTTGTCCGCCTCCCACGATCCCGACTTTCACGAGGAAGCCCTTCGTGGAAGGGCTTTCTTCGACTTCTTCCCAGATCGCTTCTTCCGCGTGGGCATCTCCGCGGCAGGATCGGTGTGCGCAAGGACTGCTTCGGTCTGTGCTGCGCGGAACGCATCGACCGCCGCGCGGATGCGCGCATCGTCCAGCGCAAGGATCGACGCCGCGAGCAGTGCGGCGTTCACCGCGCCTGCCTTGCCGATGGCCAATGTGCCCACGGGTATGCCCGCGGGCATCTGCGCGATCGACAGCAGCGAGTCCAGTCCGCGGAGTGCCTTGCTTTCCACGGGGACCCCAAGGACGGGCAGGGGGCAACAGCTCGCCGTCATTCCCGGCAGATGCGCCGCACCACCTGCGCCTGCGATGATCACGCGCAGCCCGCGCCCGCGCGCTGCATCCGCATATCGAAACAGCCGTGCCGGCGTCCGGTGCGCACTCACGACGGTTTGTTCGTGGGGGATGCCCAGCATCGCGAGCGTTTCGCACGCGTGACGCATCGTCTCCCAATCGCTTCGAGAACCCATGATGACGCCCACCAATGCGCGCTGCCGTGCCATGGCGCCATGGTAAGAACTGCGGCGTGGTAGCGTTCACTGCATGAAGCATGGATGCTCTCGTCGATTGCCCCTCTCGCTGATCACGACGACCGCGCTGCTCGCCGCGGCATTTCATGGGATCGTCGGTTGCACTTCGGGCCAGGGCGGCAGCATGCCCGCAGCAGGCGGCATGTCGCGTGAAGAGGCCGTGGGGACATGGAGTCTCACCGACGGCGACAACGAACTCTTCAATGTCGTGGTTGCCCCCGATGGATCAGCCGTCGATACCTACTGGAAGGGCCCCGACGGTGCCAAGGGTGAACGCGGTCGATGGGAGTTGGTGAACGGTTGCATGGACATCCGTTATGGCAGTGGTTGGCGCGATCTCATTTCGCGGAGTGCCCTCGGTCATCGCAAGGTTGGCTACCCGCCGCGACTTGCTCCTGGCACGGGTTCGCAGGATCAGCCCGCGAACGACGGCAGCGCGGTGAAGGTGACGGGTGATCGACTGCCGTTCGTCGGGGTGTGGACGGTGCCGGGCGGAGGCGAGACGACGCACTACGAAGTCACGATGGCCCTGCGCTCCGATGGCATGGCGATGAAGACATGCGAGGCGTACGACCCTGGACTCTGGCGCGTCGACAACGGCGTGGCGACCATCCTGTGGGCAGATGGTTGGCGCAGTTCGTTCGAGCGAGCCGACAGCGAGGAATGGTTCTACCGAGTCTGGCGACCGGGCATGGCTCCCACGGATCTGCCGGCCGCATCGGGCAAAGTGCGCCGAGTTGTGCGTTGATCCCGCGCGCGCGGGTTCAAGGCCTTCGCATCAAGACCCGTACTGGGTGAACGCCGACGAGCCGAATCCCGGCTGCATTCCCGCGTAGGGATAATCCGGTTCCATGACGGTGGGATCTTCGCTCCACCGTTCATCCATGTTCGTCGTCTGCAAATCCCACGAACCTGTGTACTGCGATGCGTTGTTCGCAGCCTGCGAAAGCCGCGACGATCCGCCTGTCGTGTTCATGGGGTCATCCGACACGCAGCCCGTCGCCGAGGCGAGGGCGATCAGCACCACACACGGGAGGATTCGTCGGTGGCGCGCGATCGCGGAGGTGGAAAGCCAATCCATCATGGTGCAAGATGCTAGCGGCGCTCAACGAGTCCACTGCGGGGCGTTCGCATCGGCTGTTCTCGCGGCGCGACTCTCGCCAGCGTGGGTGGCGCGACCTGCGCAAGCCCGCTGAGGATCTCATCGAGAAGGACGGGTCCGTAATCCCAGCAGTCGACGCCCACATCGCAGCTGCGTCCGTGCTGCGACATCGCGCCATGCGCATGGCCGTACAGATGGAACGCACCGTGAAAGATCCCCTGCCAAGATCGCAGCGGATAGTGGCAGCAGACGATGCGCTCGGGTCCGCCGCTCCAACCCTTGATCGACAGAATGTCATGCACTTCCTCGAAGAGTCCGCGCAGGCGCTTCGGGCCAGGGTCGTGGTTGCCGCGAACAAGCTCGACATGCTTGCAGCGGATGCGTTCGCGAAGCGCGTGCGCGTCGGCGGATGTTTGTTCGCGCCCTTCGCCTTTCCAATCACGCGGACCGAGGAAGTCGCCCAAGTGAATCAGGCGATCGCGCGCGCCGACGCGGTCATTGATGCGTTCGATGAGCAGGTCGTCCATCCCGGACACATCGCCGGCGGCCACGGGCCGCGCAAAGAGGCCGATCGCCTCGGCGTGGGTGAAGTGCGTATCCGCCGTGATCCAAATGCGTGCGCTCATCGCGGTCCATGCACTGCACGGGCGGCAGGCGTACTCGCCGCATCGCTCGGGGGCCTGTCCGAAGCGAGTGGCGTCCAGGCACCGTTTGCGCGCGAACTCGCCACGACCGCTTCGATGAAGGCCATGCCGCGAACGCCATCATCGATGGTGGGACAGTCGAGCGCATCGCGTGGAGGCGACACGCCGCCCACATGCGCCGCGACCTGCACCGCAAACGCGCGATAGATGTTCGCGAAAGCCTCGAGGTAACCCTCAGGGTGCCCCGCGGGAAGTCGAGTCGCCGCAGCCGCAGCAGGGGACAGACCCGCCATGCCCGTGCGAAGCAGGTGCGCAGGCTGATCAGCACTCTTCAGCCAGAGGGAGTTGGGTTCCTGCTGATGCCACTCGATGCCGCCGCTGCTGCCCCACACACGCAGACTCAAGTTGTTCTCTTCGCCCACGGCGATCTGCGACGCGATCAAGGCACCCTTGGCACCGCCCTCGAATCGCAGCAGCACATTCGCGTCGTCGTCGAGCCTTCGACCATCGACGAACGAAGTGAGATCGGCGGCGAGTTCCTCGATGCGAAGCCCCGTCACATACTCAGCAAGACTCTCCGCGTGCGTTCCGATGTCGCCGATGCATCCCGCGAGACCAGCGCGCATCGGATCGGTACGCCACGATGCCTGGCGTTGGCCCTGTGCTTCGAGGCAAGTCGCGAGCCAGCCCTGGGAATACTCGACCACCACCTTGCGAATTGCGCCGAGGCGTCCGCTGCGCACGATGGCGCGCGCCTCCTTCACGAGCGGGTGGCCGGTGTAGTTGTGCGTGAGCGCGAAGGGCACTGCGGCTGCGCGAACGGCATCGCGGAGTTCGACTGCCTCACGAAGCGAAACGGCCAGCGGCTTGTCGCAGATCACAGGGAATCCAGCCTGCACGGCGGCCAGCGCCATCGGCGCATGCAGATGGTTCGGCGTGACGATCGACAGGAAATCCATGCGCTCGCCGACGGGCAGCGCAGATTCCGCGGACAGCATCTCGGCGAACGACTGGTAGCACCGCGCGGGAGGAAGGAACAGGTCCCTTCCAGAGGCGAGCGCACACGCGGGATCTGAACTGAACGCGCCGCAGACCAGTTCGATCCGCCCGTCGAGCGCCGCCGCGCTGCGATGGACTGCGCCGATGAATGCCCCGCGCCCGCCGCCCACCATGCCCATGCGCAGTTTGCGTGCGGAGGCGGCAGTCGTCATGCGCGGGCTCGCGGATGTGCGGAGGGATCAGCCTGGCGCCGCGCACGAGCGAAGGTGCTGTCGAGATCCGTCCCGTTGGGGCGGAAGTCGAGTCGCCGCACGAATGCTGCTGCTTCGGTTGCACCGTGCTCGCGGTCCATGCGGGCATCTTCCCATTCCACCGAGAGCGGGCCGCGGTAGCCGACATCATTCAGTGCAACGATGATGTCCTCGAAGCGAATGTCGCCGCGCCCAGGAGAACGGAAATCCCAGGAACGCCGTGGGTCGCCGAACGATGTATTGCCGCCGAAGACGCCGACCGTTCCGTCGCCGCGGTTCCACCAGACATCCTTGATGTGCGTGTGGAAGATGCGAGCGCCGAGGCGGCGAATGAAGCCGATGGGATCGACCCCTTGGTACGCGAAGTGCGAAGGGTCGAAGTTGAAGCCGAACCGCTTGTGTCCATGCACGGCATCCAAGGCGCGCTGCGCAGTCGCCGTGTCGAATGCGATCTCCGTCGGATGCACCTCGAGGGCGAAGTCCACATCGGCAGCATCGAACGCGTCCAGGATCGGCATCCATCGGCGCGCGAAATCGTCGTAGCCGCGCTGCCACATCTCCTGCGTGGTCGATGGGAACGCATACGCCATGTGCCAGATGGACGAACCCGTGAACCCATTCACGACGACACGATGCTCCGTCCCGAGCGAGGCCGGCTTGACGGAGAAGAACGCGCGCGCAGCGGCGGCAGTTCGTCGCATGCGCTCCGCGGCGCGCTGGCGGACGGCCTCGGGTTCGCCGTCGCCCCAGATTTCGGGCGGCAGGATGCTCTGGTGCCGCTCATCGATCCGATCGCACACTGCCTGCCCGACGAGGTGGTTCGAGATCGCCTCGCAGGTCAATCCATGGTCACCCAGCAGTTGCCAGTGTTTCTCGCAGTATGCCGTCGACTCCGCTGCCTGCAGGACATCGAAGTGATCCCCCCAGCACGCGAGTTCAAGACCGTCGTATCCCATCGACTGCGCCATGGGCGCGAGCCGTTCCAGCGGCAGGTCAGCCCATTGGCCCGTGAACAGTGTGAGTGTGCGCGGCATCAAGTCGCAGGATAGCCGCGTTCGATTCAGGACCGCGCGCTGGTCGCCATCGGATGGGACTCGCTGACGCGCTCGAGATGCTCGCGGATGGCGCGAGCGATCTGCGACTTCCCGGTGATGCGAATCGGATCATGGCCGGCGACAGCGAACCACGCCGACTGAACCCCGCTGTCGGGCGTGTCCTCGCCGCGGTTTGCCACGCATGCGCCGTGAACGGACGCGCGCGCACGCGCCACCTGGAGCAGCGCTTCGAGTTCACATTGCTCCTCGTACTTGAAGCCGACGATGGGCAGCGACGGGTGAAGGCGATGGACCGCATCGATGACCTTCTCGGTTGGCTGCAGTTCCACACTCCACGGTCCTGCACTGCTCGGCACCTTCCCCTCGCGTACTTCACGCGGTGCGAAGTCCGCGACGGCGGCAGAAAGCACCGCAGCATGTGCGGGGCGTTCGAGCGCCTCCAAGACCTGGGAGCGGTACTGCGGGACATCGCGCGCGATGTGGTGACGGATCCATGCGGGCGCGGCGAGACTGCCGCTGCCGAGCACAAGATCGACCTCGCACCCGCAGAGGTCCAGCTCCGATGCGATGGCGATGCCAAGCGCGCCCGTGAACCGGCTGCTGATGCGGCGGACCGAGTCCAGCGGCGCTGGAACGGGACCGCCCGTGACCAACACGCGCAGTGACCGAAGCGGTGAACGCGAGAGTGCGCGACAGACCGCCCGCACGATCGGTTCCTCGTCTGGAAGGTTGTGCTTGCCGTAGTCGTCGCGTGGAGCGATCACCTGCACGCCGAGCTTCTGCAGCCGAACGAGACTGTCCGACAGGATCTGCGTGTGCATCGAGCCGTGCATCGTGGGGCAGAGCAGGACTGCGCATCCGCCGCGCTCGAGTCGGCCGAGTGCAGACGCGAGCGTGGCAGTGACCGTTCCATCGGCGATTCCGCAAGCCATCTTGTTGATCGTGTTGTAGGTCGCCGGCGCGACGAGGTACGCATCGAACGGCTCACTGCCCGACAGGTGCTCCGCGCGCGGACTGAGCTGCGTCACCACTGGACGGTTGGTGCTCCAGGCGAGCGTGTCCTCGGTGACATAGCGGAGCCCCTCGCTCGAGGCGATGGCAGTCACCTGCGCGCCATGACGGCGCAGCGCGCGCGCGACCATTGGGCTCTTCATCGCCGCAATGCCACCCGTCACGAGCAGCGCGACATGCTTGCCAGCGAGATGATCGGAGTCACGCGGTACATCATGGTCGCCGATGCCGTGTGAAAGGGGCGGATGCGGATCCCAGTGCGCGTGATCAGCCATGGGCGGTTGGCCCTCCATCTTGCCATCGGAGATTCAGGTGGCACTCCCCGCGAAGGAAGGACTCGAGCCACACACCGATGGACTCGTGTCGCCACGAACCTGCGGGAAAAAGAGGCGGGCGCTCGCTGGGATCGGAGAGGAACCATCCAGCAAGCTCCGCTCGCGAGGTCACCAGAGGCGCTGCGATCCCGAGCGCGATCGAACGCATCGACACGATCGACCAGAGCGCATCGAGCTGCGTGCGCTGTTGGGCGTTTTCGGGTCGCGGGGTCCACTGCGCGTCTTCCTCGGCAGGCAGGGCGCGCGCCCGGATCATCGTGTCCTCGATGTTTCGCGCGAAGTGTTGCAGCGTCGAACGGGGAATGCCGCGAACCTGCGCGATGCGATCGGCGCTGGGCGTTGCAATGCGGGCGAGATCGAGCATGCAACCGTCGGGCAGCGCCGTGCGCGGCGGCACGTTGAGCGCCTGCGCCACATCTTGACGGATCAGCACGAGTTCTCGCAGCACGGTCATCTCGCGAGGGCGCAAGGTCAACCCGCGCGATGCGCGTCGAACCTGCGACTGGGGATCGAAGCCTTGGCTTTGGCGCGTTGCTTCGCGAGTCTCTTCAATCACCCACGCCGTGCGACCGAGCGCATCGAGCCGCTCGCGCTGCTTCGCCCACACGAACGGCAGGAATCGCACATCGTCTGCCGCGTAGCCGATCTGCGCCTTGCTGAGCGGACGCTTGTCCCATTCGGTGAAGGTGTGCCCCTTGGGCAGCCGAACACCCGCGAGGGACTCGACCAGATTGGCGAGGCTGAGCGGCCAGGGCATGCCGGTCATGCCCGCTGCGATCTGCGTGTCGATGACGGCCTCTGCACTCGCGTCAGCCCCGCGCTGTGCGATCAGCACATCCTGTCCACCCGCATGCACGATGGTCTGCAGCGCCGGATCGCACACCGCCTTCCAGAGGCTGCGCATCGCATCCTCGGGCAGCTCGAGTGGGTCCACCAGGGCAATCCTCTCGGTCGTCGAGAGTTGCACGAGGCAGATGCGCGGCAAGAATGTTTCCTCGCCGATGAACTCCGTGTCGTAGGCGAACGAGCCGGCGGCACGCGCGTGGTCGAGGAATTCTTCGAGGGCCTCGGGCGTGGTCAGCATCTCTGGCTCGCCCTGCGGGACAAGCGGGTCCTGCAACTGCGGACGCCGCACCGTTCCGCCGGTGGCGTGCGCCTCGGCGTGGTGCATGGACCTTCTTCGGCGGCGCAGACTCATCGAAAGGCAGAGGCTACAACAGTGGGTCGGAACGGGTCGAAGCTCCTATCATTTGACGCTTCGGCACTGAACGCCGAGGCGCACTCCCATGACCCTCACTTCCTCTGCGCCAAACACCCAACATCCCGACGATGATTCTCTGCCGCTCGCAGATGCACGCTCGAGACTGGTCGATCTGGTGTCGTCCGCCACGATGAGCCCAGCGCCTCACCGCGTGCAGCGATTCGAGGTCGGTGTCGAACTGATCGATCCGCTTCGTTGGCTCGCTTCGCAGCGGGCAGGGCAGCGCTTTTCGTTCCGTTCGCGCGATGGACGATGGGCGATCGCAGGGGTCGGGTGTGCGCTGCGCCGCAGCGAGTGGAAGGATCCCGCCGTGCAGCAACTGCTGGCTTCGCAGGCGAATGCGGGACCAACCGGACTGTGCGGACCGGCGCTGTACTACTGCGCATTCTTCGATCCCGGGGCGGTCGGAAAGCATGCGCCCGAGTGGTCAGGCTTCGAACGGTCGGAGATGCGCCTGCCTTTGGTGGAACTGCGGCGCGTGGGTACGGCGGTCACGCTGGCGGCGCATGTGGTGGGCGACGCGAGAAAGACGCTCGGCGCACTGGAAGAACTGGAGCTGCCGGCGCCGATGCCGCTGCTGCCGCAGGGACTTCGCTGCGCGGGCGATGCAGATCTGTCGCGGTGGGTGGACGCAGTCGATGCCGCGCTCGGTTCGATCGCGGCCGGCAGCCTCGAGAAGGTGGTGCTCGCACGCACGCGCACTTACAGCGCGCTGCAGCACATCGATCCCTGTGCCGTCCTGACCGCGCTGCAAGGTGAAGAGCCGAGTGCGTTCCACTGCCTGGTCGAGCCGAACCCAGGGAGCGCGTTCGTGGTCGCAAGTCCAGAGCGGCTCTTCCACCGCGAGGGACTGCAGGTCCGCACGGAAGCCGTGGCGGGCACCTGCGCGCGAGGTCCCGACGGCGGCGGCGACGATCGACTCGCTGGGCGGCTGCTCGGCAGCGACAAGAACAGGCGGGAGCATGAGATCGTCGTGCGCCGCATCAAGTCGGCGCTGGCTCCGCTGGTGATCGGCGTCACGCAGGAGGAATCCCCGACCATCATGCGGCTGCGTCATGTGCAGCATCTCACGACTGGTGTGTCGGCGGTCCTGCGCGACGGCATCGGCGATGAACAGTTGCTGCGCGAGTTGCATCCAACGCCCGCGGTGTGCGGATTGCCGATCGATGCGTCGCGTGCGTTCATCCGAGATCATGAACGGATGCACCGTGGTCTGTACTCGGGCGTCGTCGGCGTGATGACGGGTGGACTGAGCGAGTTTGCAGTGTCCATCCGCGGCGCGCTCGTGCATGGGACGGACATCACTGCCTATGCGGGTGCAGGCATCGTGCGCGGTTCGGATCCCGATGCGGAGTGGCTGGAGACGGAGCGGAAGTTGGCGCCGTTCGATTCGCTGGTCGCGCGCGCGCAGGCGCAGCATCTCCAGAACGCGCGGGGCGATGACGCGCGGCAGACGCGCGAGACCGGAGGTGCCTGGAGCGGCCGCAGGATGGCCGCAGGGCAGTGAGCGCAGCGCGAAAGTCAGCGGGTGCAGCGGACGCACCGAACTGGAACGCGCTCTGGGCGCACCTGGCATGTGAGGAGTGGAGACGGCGAGGACTCTCGCTCGCGGTGGTATGCCCAGGCTCGCGGTCCGCACCGCTCGCCTCCGCGGTGGCCGCACTGCGCGGCGTGCCAACGCTCATCGCACATGACGAGCGCGGCGGGGCGTTCGCCGCACTCGGCGCGGCGCGAGCGACGGGCCGCGCAGCGCTGATCGTGACGACATCGGGGACGGCGGTTGCAAACCTGCTGCCCGCTGCCGTGGAGGCGTCCAAGACTGGAACGCCGCTGCTGCTCGTGACCGCGGATCGACCGCCTGAACTTCACGGCTGCGGCGCGAATCAGTGCATCCGCCAGCAAGGCATCTTCGGTTCCTTTGCATCGTGGGCCATCGACATGCCCTGCGCGGGACCCGATGTGCAACTCAGTTGGGTTCTCGCCACGGCCGGCGAGGCGTGGGACCGCGCGCATGCGCCGTCGCACACGGCGGGGCCCGTTCACATCAACTGGGCATTCCGCGAGCCGCTCGCACCGATCGTCGAAGCGTGGGATCGCGCCTCGCTTGGCGAGATCGATCGCTGGACGGGTGGCAGCGCGCCGTGGCGCGAGCCGATCGCGCAGGAGAGTGTGGAGGTCGTCAGTGCGAAGGTGATCGGAGGAGCGCGGGTGTTCGCGGCGAAGGCGCAGCAGCCGATCCTGTGTGTCGGACCGCTCTATTCGCCGGGGATGCGCGCGGTGGCGCAGCGCGTGGCGGCGACACTGGGCTGGCCTGTCTTGGCAGACATCGGCAGCGGTCTCCGCAACAGTCGAAGTTGCCCCAGCGCGATCCGACATGCGGACTTGATCGTGCTCGATCCCGTCGCCGCGCCGCAAGCCCCCGACGCCGTCGTGCGCATCGGTTCGCTGCACTCGAGCCGCCGTGTGAACGAGTGGGTTTCCGCTGCGCTCGGGCAGGGAGCGCGACTGATGCTCGTGCGCAGCACGGCGGAACCTGCGGACCCAGACCGCGCTGCAGGCACCGAAGTGGTGGTCGATGTGCGCGCGGACCTTCCGCATGCGGTGCGTGAATGCGCGGCGATGCCCGTGCGTGAAGTGCCTTCGCCCCAGGCGAACGCCGCCGCATGGATCGCAGCGGATGATGCGGTCGACACGCTGTTGCGCGAGGAACTCGATGCGGACCTTGGTGCGGTTCTCGATGAGCCATCGGTGGCACGCATCCTGACCGAGGTCGCGCCGCCGGGCTGCACGCTCCTGCTCGGCAACAGCATGCCTGTGCGCGATGCGGACATGCACGCGCCGTCGATGGCCGAGGGCGTTCACATCGCGGTGAGTCGCGGCGCGAGCGGCATCGACGGCATGCTTGCCACCGCCGTGGGGCATGCGAAGGCGACGGGCGAGCCTGCCATCGCGCTGCTGGGCGATCTCACGCTGCTGCACGATCTGTCATCGCTCGCGCTCGCTTCGTCGTGCGGCGTGGGGGTGGTGATCGTGGTCGTGAACAACGATGGCGGGGGGATCTTCCATTTCCTGCCGCTGCAGAAGCACCCCGCGCTCCTCGAGCCGTGGAGTACGGCTCCGCAGGGAGCGGATTTCGCCGCGGCCGCGCGCATCTTCGGCATGTCCTTCACGCAGCCGCAGCGGCGTGCGGACCTTCGCGGTGCGCTCGCCTCGGCGATCGCGCAAGCGCGCGACGGGTGCTGCTCGCTGATCGAAGTGCGCACGGATCGTGCGGACAATCTCGCGTTCCACCGAACGCTGCAGGCCAAGGTGATCGCCCGCCTTCAGGCCTGCGCCGAGCGCACTCGGGGCGCGCAACCATGAGCGGCACGCACCCCGATCGCGAGGTACATGGCGCGCCCCACGACGCTCCACCCATCCGACCGCTCGTCCTCATTCATGGGTTCCTCGGATCGCCCGACGACTGGGGCGCGTTCGAGAGTGCGCTCGGGAAGATCCCGCATGCACCCCCGACCGTTCGCGCTGATCTCGTGGAGGCCGCCCGCGGGGTCCTCGCGTCGGGTGTGGGGCGCGTCACGCTGCCGCGGCTCGCGTGTGCGCTGCTCGAATCGCTGCGGCGAGACCCGAGGTTGCAGGGGGGCTTTGACGCGGTCGGATACTCGATGGGCGGGCGTGTGGCGCTCGAGTGGTTGGTGCAGCGCGGCAACGGCAGCGCAAGTGCTCTCGACATCCGCCTGATGCTCGCCTCGGCTGACCCGGGGATGGAGGATGCAGCGGAACGATCTCGGCGCGCAGGTGTGGATGCGCAACTCTCGGACCGACTCGCTGGTATCGATGCGGCCCGTCTCCCGGCGGAGCGCGCCTCCCGCATCGCATCGCTGCTTGCCGATTGGTTTGCGATGCCGATGTTCGCGCCGCTCACGGCAACGCCTGCGTTCGAGGGCATTCTGAAGCGGCGCCAGGACGACCTCGCCTCGGGAGACATCGCGCGGTGCTGGTCCGAGATTGTGGGCGGGTGTTCGCCGGGCGCGAATGAACCGCGGTGGGACACGCTGCGCGCGGCGGGCGATGCATGCATGGTTGTCACGGGCGAGCTCGATGCGCGATACTGTGCCGTCGTGAAACGCAGTTCGCAGCTTGGAATCGCCACGCGCATGATGAAGGATGCAGGGCATGCACTCCCCACGGAGCAGCCCGATGCGCTCGCACGCCTCACGGCGGCTTGGATCGCACAGGGTGCCGCAGAGGGCGAACGCAACCTCGCCGCGCACGGAACGGAAATCCCATGAGTACGCCAACCACACCGCTCGAACCTCGCACGCCGCATTGGAAGTCCGCAGGGACATTCACCGACATCCGCTTCGAAGTCTGGGAAGGGATCGCGAAGATCACCATCTGCAGGCCAGAGGTGCGCAATGCGTTCCGTCCGCAGACGGTCGAGTCCATGCGCAGCGCGCTGCAGCAAGCGCGGCACGACCCATCGGTGGGCGTCGTGATCCTCACGGGCGAGGGACCGCTCGCGTTCTGCTCAGGCGGCGACATGCGCGTGCGGCGCGAGGCGGGCTACGCCGACGACTCCGGCACGCAGTCGCTGAATGTGCTCGACTTGCAGCGGGAGATCCGCACCTGCCCGAAACCAGTCATCGCGATGGTCGCGGGCTTCGCCATTGGTGGAGGACATGTGCTGCACATGGTGTGCGACCTGACGATCGCAGCGGACAACGCGGTGTTCGGGCAGACGGGACCGAAGGTCGGATCGTTCGACGGCGGATTCGGCGCGTCGTACATGGCGCGGCTCATCGGGCAGAAGCGCGCGCGCGAGATGTGGTTCCTGTGCAGGCAGTACAGCGCGCAGGAGGCGCTGCAGATGGGGCTCGTCAACTGCGTGGTGCCGCTCGACCGCCTCGAAGCGGAGACCGTGCAATGGGCGCGCGAAATCCTCGCCAAGTCGCCGCTGGCGATCCGCTGCCTGAAGGCCGCGCTCAACGCTGACTGCGCCGGTCAG
>SXGR01021125.1_pt1 | contig 96467 bp, 80 predicted proteins | sample 3174711 | NCBI WGS metagenome assembly SXGR01 (sample SAMN11356860, study PRJNA531348) | freshwater metagenome | isolation source: freshwater sample F1-60 | place: China: Fuxian Lake, Yuxi | collected 2017-12-25 | reverse complement strand
CGAGCCCGAGCCCGAGCCCGAGGCCTTGGCCTTGGACGGTCCACTGCCCTTGGCCTTGCTCTTGGATTTCGACGGTGCCTTGCCCTTGGCCTTCGAGGCCTTGGCCTTCGAGTCCAGAACGTGGACGCGCTTTTCGATGTTCGATACGCGCTTTTCAATGCCGTCAATCTGAGCCTTGGTCTCAGCGTCGACGCCGCCACAGGCTTGGAGTAGCAGCATAGCTGCTGTTACAATTCCGAAAATGCGCATGCTCCCTCCACGATGCGCGGCCCCGCTAACGCGCAAGGGGAAGCCGGCCATCCGCGGCGGGCAGCCAGATGGTAAAGCGGGAACCGGCGCCAACATCGCTCACCAAGGTGACCGCACCGCCGTGGGCCCTGGCCACTGCGCGAACGATCGCCAGCCCGAGACCGCTGCCTCGCTCCGCGCCGCGCTGCGAGGGCGCTGACAAGCGTGGATCCGCCTGCACGAAGCGCTCGAAGATTCGGTTGCGATCCCGCGGCGCGATGCCTGGCCCGTCGTCAATCACGCTGAGACCGACCCGGCCTTTGGCATCCAACCTGCCTTCCACAGCGATCTTGCGCGGCTCGGGCACGTGACGGACGGCGTTTTGCAGCAGGTTGAGCAGCGCTTCGACCAAGGCGTCGCGGTCCACGCGCACCCATGCGAGGTCGCGTGGCACGTCGACCGCGACGTCGAGGTCTTCATGGAGGTGTTGGCTGCGCAGCGCATTGACGGCCTCGGTGACGAGGTCGGCGGGCGCCATTTCCTCGAATTCATAGACGCGCCGCCCGGCCTCCATGCGCGCCCAGGACAGGACGCGCTCGATGCGGCGCGAAAGCCGCTCGGTCTCGTTGGCGACGAGACCGAGGCACTCCTGGACTCGCACGGGGTCTTGGAGACGGCCGGATTGGAGCGTCTCCACGAACATGCGGATCGACGTCAAGGGAGTGCGCAGTTCGTGGCTGACGGACGAAACGAAGTCTGTCTGCAGGCGGCTCAGCCGGATCTCTCGGGCGGCTGTGTAGAGCGTCAACGCCGTCCCGATGCCTACGAGGCCGACGAGCAGTGCGAGGCCCGCCGCCATGAGGAAGCCCGAGCGGGCGCCGACGGGCGCTTCGCCGTCCCAGGAGTGGGTAAGGGTCCACCCGGCCAAGGGGCCATCGAGCTGCCGCGTGGCGCCCTGAGGTTCGTCGCCTTCCGACAGCGCAAAGCGCGACTGTGCGAGGAGGCGCCCGCCTTCGGCTTCCACGCGCTGAGACAACCAGTCGGGATCCGGCCGCCAAAGGGCGACGCGGGTTCCGTCCTGCCACGCACCCAATGGATGGGGTGTCTCGGCCAGCCAGGTCGTGGTGGGACCGAGGCCCGCCGCCGGCCACCGCTCACCCAACTGCTCGCGGGCGTCGGGAACCGAGCGCACGCTGACCTCGGCGGCGTCGATGGCGAGCGGCGAGCACGGAGACGGCTCGGGCATGCAGGCGGCCACGGCGCGCCGCGCCTCCCGTTCGGCGGAACCGACCGCGTCGTTGAGGGAGCGGGCCAGGGCGTCGAGGCGGTCTTGGACGACAAGCTGGAGCGAGGCTTCCGTCGCCTCACGCTGCCAGCGGATTGCGGCCATCCCGTAGGCCGCCAACAAAAGGGTGGGGAGAACGACAGTCCCGACAACCAGCCAGAGAAGCCGTTGAAAGGCCCAAGGGTCGCCGATCCCGCTGGCCCGCATCGTGGCGATGGCCCCCTATGGGCGATAACGCGCGGCCCCCGGGGGGTTCATGAACGTCGGGCACGTGTTCGACGAGCTTCTCGCAGAGGTTGAGAAGCCCAGCCGGTATCTCGGCAACGAATTCAACAGCGTCCACAAGGACCTGGCGCAGGTGGAGGTCCGCGTGGCCTTGGCCTTCCCAGACCTCTACGACCTTGGATTGGGCAACCTCGGCCTGCACATCCTCTACGCGGTCGTAAACCAGGTCCCTTGGGCGTGGTGTGAGCGCGCTTATGCGCCGGCCAAAGACCTAGAAGCCGTCCTCCGCGAGCGCCAGCTTCCCTTGTGGGCCCTTGAGAGCCGAGACGCGCTGAGCGACTTCGACTTTCTAGGCTTCACCCTCCAGAGTGAACTGACCTTCACGAACATTCTCAACATGCTCGACCTTGGAGGCATCCCGGTCCGGTCCGCAGCACGCGGCGAAGATGCCCCGATCGTCGCCGCTGGCGGCCCCGCGGTGTTCAACCCCGAGCCGCTCGCGCCGTTCGTCGACATCTTTGTCATCGGCGACGGCGAAGATGCGATGCTTGAAATCCTCGACGTCCTTCGCGCAACCAAGGGCCAATCCCGCGCCGAGCGCATCGCGGCGCTGGCTCGCCTGGAGGGCGTTTACGCCCCGGCGCTCTACCCCTTCGAAACGCTCCCCGACGGCCGCATTCTGCCAATGGTCGGCCACCCGAAAATCCGGAAGCGGCTGACCAAGGATCTCGACGGGGCGACCTACCCGGTGAACGCCGTGGTGCCCTTCACCCAGCAAGTCCACGACCGCGCCAGTCTCGAAGTGCTCCGTGGCTGCACGCAGGGCTGCCGATTCTGTCAGGCGGGGATGACGACGCGACCTGTCCGCCAGCGCACCCTGGAGCGACTCGACGAGTTGATGCAACGGATGCTGGACGCCACCGGCTACGAAGAAGTCAGCCTCGTGAGCCTGTCGACGTGTGACCACAGCCAGGTCCGGCAACTTGTTGAGCAGACGGTGGAGCGGGCGCGCCCCCGTCGCGTGTCCGTCAGCCTCCCGAGCCTGCGGCTGGACTCCTACAGCGTCGAACTCGCCGACATGGTCGCCGAGACGCGTCGCACAGGCCTGACCGTCGCACCTGAGGCCGCAAGTCCGCGATTGCGCGCGGTCATCAACAAGTGGATTCCCGACGAGGGACTGCTGGACATGACCGACGGCGCGTTCGCCCGCGGCTGGACCCACGTCAAGCTCTACTTCATGATTGGTCTGCCGACGGAGCGGGACGATGACATCCTCGCCATTGCGGACCTTGCGCAACGCGCGTTGGCGACCGGGCGTCGCCATCGCTCGGATGCTCGCATTCACCTCGGTGTCAGCACCTTCGTCCCCAAGCCGTTCACGCCGTTTCAGTGGGCCGAGCAAATCGGGCTCGACGAGACGCGCCGCAAACAGGACGTCCTGCAAGAGGCCTTGGGCCGCAAAGCGGCGATTCGGTTCGGACGTCACGAGCCGGAAGAGACCTGGCTCGAAGGTCTCGTCTCTCGCTCGGACCGCCGGGCAGGCGACCTCATCGAGGCCGCGTGGCGCCTTGGCGCACGTTTCGACGCGTGGCGGGAGCACCTGCGCTTCGACCTTTGGCTCAAGGCCATCGACGAGGTCGGCTTCGACGTCGAAGGCGCGCTTCGCGCCAGGTCGACGGACGAACGCTTGCCGTGGGACCACCTCGACATTCTCGTTTCGCCGGAATGGCTGCGCCAGGACTGGGAGCGCGCCAAGGTTCTACAGCACGCCCAGGATTGCCGTCACCGAAAATGCCACAAGTGTGGTGTCATCGACAAGGCGCGCGAGTTGTGTGCGTCCATGCTGCGCGAGCACGTTCAGGACCGGGCCAAGGAGGCCGCCTGGACGCGCCGTGAGCACGTCGAAATTGTCGAGCCGAAGGCGGCGATGAAGATTTGGTTGAGGACCTCCCGAACCGGCACGGCCCGCTTCCTCAGCCACCTCGAGGCGATGACGGCGTGGGCGCGTTCTCTGCGTCGCGCACAGGCACCTTTGAGCCACAGCCAGGGATTCCACCCGCATCCGCGGATGAGCTTCAGTTCAGCCCTCGCGACGCACGAAGAGAGCATGGGCGAGTACCTCGAGGTCGTCCTGACGGAGCGGGTGGACCCCGTTGCGCTCGCTGCGCGCGTCGCTGCAAGTTTGCCCATTGGGCTCGGCGTCCACGGCGCATGGGAGGTGCCGCTGGATGCGGCCGCCCCGATGACGCTCGCCCGGGGCGCCCGGTATGCGCTCCTGTTTCCGCATGAGGAGGAAGGGTCGATTCGAGCCCATGTCGAGGCCTCTTTGGCGGCCACGCACGTCATGGCCACGCGGCGGACGAAGGCCGGCGCCCGAGGTGGGCGACGCAACGAGGTCGAGGTCGACATTCGGCCCATGTTGGCCTGGGCGCGGCTCCGGGAGGGGAGTGCCTTCCCTGTCGTCGAGTGCGAGCTGCTCGACGTCGAGGGGCGTCCCGGCAAGGCGCGCGAGTGGGTCGCCAAATGGACGACCCGACCGACGGCTGCCCGGGTTCTCCGCACCGACACGCTCTGCGATCGCGACGGGGCCATGGTTTCCATGCAGGACAAGTACGTGGCGCTGCCCGTCGAGGCCGTTGCCGTGGTCAGGGCCGCGGACTAGGGCGGCGGAACGGCGGACTTCCGCCAAGGAGCCCTCATGACCCTCCGCATTGTCCTTCCCCTCGCGCTCATCGCCCTCGCGTCGGGCTGCAATTTCAAGACCCACGGCGTGCCTGCGATGAAGCCGAAGCCGGCGATGGCCGACTACACGATCCTCGGCAAGACGAACCACGAAGAGTGTGGCACCTACATCTTCGCCATCGATTGGGGCCACCTGTTCAGCAACCAGAAGACGTCGATCGAGGCCTCGTCCATGGGCTTCAACCCGCTCGCGTTCATGGGCGGCAAGGAAGAGAGCCGCGCGCTCTACCACGCGCTCGACAAGATGCCTGAGGCCACCCACCTTCTCGCGAACCGCTCGCACACCACGGCGACGGGCCTGGTGATGTTCGGCACGCCTTTCTTCGGCGAGCGCTGCGTTTCGGTCGAGGCGCACGGCGTCAAGATCGGCGACAAGCCGTTCCCGGCTCAAGTGAACGCTCAGTAGTCGGAGGACGATGTCGCCGCCGTAGGCCGACGAGGTCTGCGGCGGCGAACTCGTTCAGCGCTTCGGAAATTCGCACTTGCGTGCAAAGCGGCGTTCGACCGAAAGCTGAAGCTCGTCGATCTCGACCGAATTGGGCGAAAAGAGCTCGCTCTCGATGACGCGGGCGTCGCAGTCGACGTAGCCGACGACCTTGCCGTCGTCGTAGACCGCGAACAGGACGCGAAGGCGCGCACCTGCCGACGAACCGTGGGTCTGTCCTAGGAACCAGCCCGCGTTGTGCGTCAGGCCCGCAAGCACCCAGGGCACGACCACGCGTCCGCGAGGGGCGTCGGCGCCGCCGTCGATGGGCGTCCAGGCGAGGCGGGGCAGCGGAGCGTTGTCGGAACCCATCGCAGCATAGGTGCCACGGCGGGTGGTTCCCACTGGCGGGGGCAAGGCGCCGCTGGGGGTTGACGGCGCGGCCTCTCCCAAGTGGCGAAGGATGCGAGGGGCGGCGTCGCCGAGCCATGCCGCGAGGGTGGGCCAGCGGCCCTCGGTTCCCACAAGTTGGCTTTGGACGCTCACGTTTTGTTGGCCGAGCGGGCCGTCGACGGTCTCATAGCCGCCGGAAAACAGCACGTGGCCCACGCCGACGCCTGACTCCGCAATGGGTCGTGGATCAGGGACCGCGGTGGCGGGCCACAGCGCGAAGCCGTCAGCGGTTGGGTCGACGGCGCGGGCACCGATGACCTCGAAGTCTGGGCCCGTGCCGGCCAAGGTCGCGGAGGCCCACAAGGCGTAAGTCAACATGCGGGCCTCGGATCGCTGCGCGGGCTAACCAGCGCCTGCGGACGGAGGCGCGTTGTTCGACCCGACGGAGGAGCAGCGGTCCTTGATCGACGCCGCGCGTGCGTTTTGCGTCGACCGGATCGCCCCCACTGTCGAGGAAGACGACGAACGCGAGCACTTCCGCAAGGACCTCGTCCGGGAGATGGGCGAGGTAGGCCTGTGTGGCATCCCGACGCCTGAGGAATGGGGCGGTTTGGGGCTTGGCTACGTCGAGTACGCGCTCGTCCTCGAGGCCATCGCGCGCATCAGCCCCTCCTACGCCGTCTCCGTCGCGGTGACCGGCCTGCCGCAGATCATGCTCGTCCGCTTTGGCAACGACGCACAACGGGCCGAGTTCCTCCCGAAGCTCGCGAGCGGGGAGTGGTTGGGTGCCTTCGCATTGTCGGAGGTGGGGTCGGGCTCGGATGCCGCGTCTTTGACCACGACGGCCGAGCGAGACGGCGACGACTACCTGCTCAGCGGCAACAAGTTTTGGATCACGCACGGCGGCTATGCGGACGTCTACGTGGTCATGGCGCGAACCGGCGGACCGGGCCCCCAGGGCGTCTCAGCGTTCATCGTGAAGGGGGGCGCCCAAGGTCTGTCGTTCGGGAAGAAGGAACGGAAGATGGGGCTGCGGGCCTCGCCGACAGTCGAACTCGTCCTTGACCGGGTTCGGGTGCCAAGCGCCCACCGGCTTGGCGACGAAGGTCAAGGCTTCAGGATCGCGATGGCTGCGCTGGACAGCGGCCGGATCACGATTGGCGCCACCTCGGTGGGGCTTGCCGCGGCCGCCCTGGACACGGCGGTGGCGTACGCGTCCGAGCGCCGCCAGTTCTCGACGGCCATCATTGACTTTCAGGGCGTTGGCTTCATGTTGGCCGACATGGCCACCCGCGTGACGTGCGCCCGCCTGCTCGTCCATCAAGCCGCTGGCCTGCGCGATGCCGGCCGGGACTACGCTCATGTGGCCGCCATGGCGAAGGTGGTGGCGACAGACGCCGCGATGGATGTCACGACGGACGCGGTGCAAGTGTTGGGCGGCGCGGGCTACACCCGTGAGTTCCCCGTCGAACGGGCCATGCGGGACGCGAAAGTGATGCAGATCGTCGAGGGCACGAACCAAATTCAGCGCCTCGTCATCGCGCGGCACCTCAAGCGCCACGGGGGCGCGCCATGAAGATGTGCGGCACCTGCGGGTCGACGTTCGAGGACTTCTTCGATTTCTGCTTGGCCGACGGGGAGGTGCTCGTCCGCGCCCCGGGAGCGCTCGTCGACGCATTCGACGCGCCCCCTCCACCTCGGCACATCCTGCCTCCGCCGGTCGCGCGCACAGCGCCTCCGGCGCCGGAACCCCGCGCAGCCGATCCGGTCGACGACACCCCCGAGGTAGAAGAAGTCGAGGAGATTCCCGACGACGACGTCGTGCCAACCGTGGTACCGGCTGCGCCGATTTCAGCCGCCGCTGCGCCCGCCGATGAGAACGATGGCTTCGTGCGGCAGGCGCCGTGGGTGGCCGCTGGGGTAGTGGCGATGGGCATCACGGCGCTGCTGCTGCTGGCCATCGTGGCCATCTGGTGGACCCGCGATGTCTGGACGGTCGCGCCCGCGCCTTTGCCTCCGCCACCCGTGATGGCCGTCGAGATCGATCCTGTGGACCCCCAGCCGCCGCCCGAGGGGTCCGAGACTCCAGCAGAAGCCCCGCTCGCATCTGGGGCCGAATCTGAGCCCGAGAAACCGGCACCCGGAATCGTTGAGGCTCCGACGCCGACACCGGCGCCTGCCGTGACCCCCCCGCCAGCAGCCGTCGTTCCTGCCGTAGCAGCAACGCCGCGTCCCCCTCGGCCGCCAACGCCGCCGAAGCCCCCTGAGCCCGAGGCGTTGGCCTCCGTTCTCGTGGAAAGCTGGCCACCGGGCGCGGCGGTGACGGTGTCCGGCAAGGCGCTTGGACTCACGCCGGTCACGTTGTCCTTGCCCCGCGGAAAGGCGGACCTCGTCGTTGCGCTCGATGGCTACGTCCCTTGGAAAGGGCGTGTAGACATTGCGGCGGACTCCGTTGCGGTGCCGCCGATTGCGCTCGAGCGCGTTCCTGAAAAGGTGCCAGAAGGCGACGTCCTCGTCTTCTTCGCCGGCCGCGTTGGCGACGCCTTGTCCGTGGACGGCCGCGACGTGGGCCGCCTACCCGCGCAGGTTCGATTGTCCCAAGGCGCTCACACCTTCGTCGTGACGGGCCCCACTGGCGCGTTTCAGGTCACTCGTGAGGTGACCGTGTCTCCGACGAAGCCCACGCAACTCCATCTCGATCGCTGAGGCGCTCCGCGCGAGTTCGCGCCCGTTGCCCGGTGATTTCGTTGACGGCCGCAAGGGTCAGCCAAGCGCCGAGCGTGCCCCAGACGATGCCCTCTTCAGGCGAGCGCGCGGTGGCCCCAGCGATGGCCACGGCGGCAGCCGCGGCCGGAACGCCGAACGCGACGGCCACGGCGGCGTGCCCGGGGTCGCGCTGTCGCATGGCGGCGAGGCCTGGCACCGGAATCCAGGCGGTAGATGCCACACGCGCTTCCGTCCAAGGCGTGGGCGCGTCATGGGTCGGCGTTTCGGGTGCGATCGGGGTCAGCGTCACCGGTGCGGGCTGGGCGCTCGGGCGAAGTTGGAGGATCCGATGAGCGAGTGCCCAAACCGTTGCGTCGTCCGTGGCCACAAGGGCGTGTTGCTTGAGGTCGCCGCCTGACGTCGGCCGGGCCTCGAGGATGGAACCCGTGGCGCCGGGCCGGACGCCGACGACCCAACGCCAAGGGGCACCCTCCAGGGCCGTGGCGACACATTCGGCGGCCCCGGCACATCGCGCCGCGGCTTCGGCCTGGCTGGGATCGACACCGTCGCCGAAGCCCATTGGTGCGTCCACCCCCTCGATGGCGTCGAAATGTGCGCGAAGCCTCCCGGCGAGGGCGCCGTCGCCGGCGACGATGACGATCCAGGGCCCTTGGCTGGCATACGTCGCCGCCTCGGCGGGCTCGAGGCCGCGAAGCGCCGTGTACGGAATCGTCATCGCGCCTTGAGGCACGACGATTTCCAGAGCATCCGGGCTTTGGCTGACGACGCGTGCGACCAGGGTGCGCCCATCGTCCAACGACAACGTACGCAACTCTTGGGCGGCCGCGAGGGTGGAAAGGAGGGTGATCACGGCGGCAACGGGCACGGCACTGCATCGGCGGGCAGTGTCGGGACGGCGCTCACGGCGAGCTCGGTCGCCATCGAGGCGGTGGGGTCGTCGGGTTCCCAGGCTGCAGCCTGGATGAGCCACGATTCGCCCGCGAAGACCGACCGCGCGTAAGCGATGGTGTCGCTGACGCTGTCGACGCCGATCACATCACCGTTGGGCCGACGCGCGAGCGCCACGGGCAGGCCGCATTCGTCGAGGCGGAACAGCAGGAGGTCAACAACCCCGCCCTCCGGCCTGTCCACCGTGGCGTCAACGCAGAGGGTGGCGTCGTCGACGAGGGTGACGACGACGTGGTCGACGTCCCCTGTGTAGTCTCCCGGGTACGGGGCGCGGACCCGTGCGGACGGTTCACAGGCGTTCGCCGCCACCTCGGGGGGCGTGAGGGCGGCATCGAAGCCGGCGCCGTCCAGGGCACCGAGGACGACGACGCCTTGGCCGGAGGCGAGCGTCGCAGCAGGGACGCCTGGGTCCGTCACGACGTCGCCGTCGTCGCCTTCGACGGCGATTTCCTGCCAGGACACGTCGATCAGCGACGCTCGGTCAACGGTCGCGGCGGTGGCCTCGACCGGCTCCACGTGGGACCAGCGGGGCCATCCGGCACATGCGACGATGGCGAACCAGCCGCTCACCGCCCGCTTGTAGCCGATTCACCTGACTGCGGCAGCGCTGCGCTACACGGCTGGGGCGCGCGGGTTAGCGACGCGCCCCGTGGAGACCCGGGTGGCCGACGCCGACGACGATCTGACCCTGCGGCCCTCCGATGCGGGCCTGCTCTTCCGCCTGGAGATGTGGCTGACGCACACCGTGCTCGGCTACTGGCGCCATTTGGCGTTTGCGGCTGCGTTTCTGATGTTGTCTGTCGCCGTCTTCGGGCAGTACCGGTCCTGGGTCCGACGCGACCAGCGCGGCACCCACGCTGCCCTCGCCAGCGCTGTCGAGCCGTTGGGAATGCCCATCCTCGCGCTGGCCGACGGCGTCGCACGACAAGCAGCCGACCTGCCTGACGTGGCTGCGAGGAAGGCCACGGCCGATGCTGTCCACGCGGTCGCTGTCGAGGCGCGCGATCCGGCGCGTCGCGCGGGCTTGCTTCAGGCCGCGGAGTTGTACCGCCTGGCCGGGGACACCGAGGGGCGGCGCAAGTCGCTGGAAGCGGCCTCCGGTGGGGATGGTGTGATGGGCTTTGCGGTCGAGGCCGCCCTCGCAACGCTCGAGCTTGAGGAGGGGAAGGCCGACACGGCCTTGGGCCGCCTCACCAAGTTGGCGGGGAGCGAAGACCCATTTCTTGGCCAGCAGGCGTCGATCGACCTTGGCCTCGCGTACGAACAGGCCGGCCGCAAGGACGAGGCGCGCGCCACGTACGACACGTTCGTCACGAAGTGGCCGGACAGCCCGCTGATCGAGTCCGTTCGCGAGCGGCTCGCACGCGTCCGCACCGAATGATCGGCGCGCTACTTCTGCTCGGGGCGGGTTTCGATGGCCCTCCGATCGTGAAGTTTGCGACGCCGTTGCCAGGTTCGCCTCTGAACGCCGCTCGGCACGCCGAGCGCGGTGGCCCGGTGGTCCACGGGTCCAGCCTGTTTCTTGGCTCAGCGGGGGGCCAAGGGCTCTTCGAACTGAATCGAACGGACGGCTCACTGCGTCGGACCTTTGAGGCGAGCGCAAGCGTCGAGTCCGCTCCGCTGGTCGCCGACGGGCGCGTCTTCTTTGGCGATACCGCGGGGGCCACCTGGTGCTACCGGTTGGCCGACGGGGAGCCGTGCTGGGCCCAGCCTCATCGCGGGACGGCGCCGGTGCTCGCGACCCCTACGTTGGCCAAGGGCCAGGTCATCGTCACCAACGTCGACGACCTCGTGGTCGCGCTGGACGCGGCGACCGGCGAATTGACGTGGCGCTATCAGCCGAAACCAGATCCGACGCGGAGCGCGGAGTTGACGCTGTTTGCGACGCCCGCGGCGCGAGTGATCGGCGAACACGTCGCCGTTGGATTCTCCGATGGGTCCGTGACGGCGCTGACGATCGACACAGGCGAGGTCGAGTGGTCGCGGCGCGTAGGAGAGGGGCGCTACCCGGACGTGGTTGCAGAGGCGGTGCCCTCCAACACCGACCTGTTTGTCAGTGGGTATTGGACGCCTTTGGTCGCCATTGACATCCCGAGCCGTACGGTACGATGGAGGGTCGATGCGGGCGCCGCTGCGCCTGTGACCGTCCTTGGCCAGGGTCTCGACGCGACCGTGTTCCACCCGGGGACCGACGGCGTCGTACGGGCAGTGGCTGCCGTCTCCGGCGCCGAGCGTTGGCAGTGGGACAGCGGAGATGGTGGCGCCTTGACCGAAATCATCGCGACTGAGGCGGGCTTGTTCGTTGGCAGTTCGGCGGGCGGGCTTTCACTTCTGGATCCCGCGAGCGGCACGGAGTTGTGGCGGTGGCACGAGCCTTTCCTGCTCACGGGACTCAGTGTCGCCCCGGTGGTGGAAGGTCGGGACCTGTACGTCGTGACCAACGCGGGGATGCTCTACGGCCTACGCGCCGTCCGCTGACGTCAACGCATCGTAGGCGGCCGCGAGGCGGGGGCGGGCCACATCGGCATGGAATTCGGCGAGGAGTCGCGCGCGGGCGCGTCGCGCCAGGCCAGCGGCCGCAGCCCGATCGTCGTCAACGGTGCGCAAAGCCGCTGCCAGCGGCGTCGGACCATGGCCTTCCATGAAAACGGCTGCGCCCTCGAGGATGCTCGGCAGGAAACCGTGGCGCGTGCAGACAATGGCGCGCCCAGCCGCCATCGCCTCGTTGACAGCGTTCGTATGGCCTTCGCCTGGATGGCGGGTGGGCATGGCGAAAACGTCGCAGGAGGCCATCTGCGCCACGACCTGAGCATGGGGCAGGACACCAAGACGAATCGCGCCGAGATGGGGCATCGCGTCGGCCTTCGCTGTGAAGGCCTCGGAGGGGGAGCCGACGAACGTCACCGTGACACGGCGCCCCTCGCGCTGCAGCTGGTCCACGGCATCGAGTAGGTCGAGCACACCCTTCTCGGCGTAGCAAGTACCGACGAACAGGACGCGGAGGGTCGGACCGGGAAACAGGGGCGGGGGCTCGACGGGGACGGCGTCAGCGGGGACGAAGTTGGGAAACCAGCGAGCGCCGATGCCGTGCTCCGCGTTCAGCCATTCCGCAACCTCTCGACCTTCAGTGAGGACGACGCGAGCGCCGTGCAACATCGCAAGCGTGGCCGCACGGATGGGGCCGGACGCGGACGTTGCGAAGTCAACAAAGCTGCCCGCCTTGATGTGGTACAGGAAGGGGACGCGACGGGCGCGCGCGACCATGGCAATCGCCGCTTCTCGGGGCAGGGCTCGGCGGTATTGGCCGACGAGGTGAATGCCGTGCAGGGGGCCAGGTGCTCGCGCGACGCGAGCGAGGTCGCCGACCAGGCGGCCGGGCAAGTGCCAGGTGCGCTCCCCTGAGGCGCGCGCGGAGAGGGGAACCTCTACGACCTCATAGGGGCTGGGAGCAAGCGCGCTCAACACGTCCATGCTCCGCGTCGCGCCGCCGACGCCGCCTCCCCAAAGGGTGCGGGCATCACTGCGAGCGCCGATGAGCGCGATCCGACGCCGCTTCAGGGCGCTTCGCCGCAGCCGCCGCCGACCCGCAGACAGGCCGTGGCGTCCAACGTTCCGCGGGGAACTGCGATGGCATGCGTGAACACGAGGGGGGGGCAAGTCGTGTCGCAATCGAAGCTGTCATCGGTGAAGCGGATCACCGTGTGAGGCGACCCGCCGATGTCGACGGCGTCGGCGGACAGGAGATTGACGCCGCAACTTGAAGGGGTGTCGTAGATCGCCACGACAAGAACTTCGGTGGCCCAGTCGACGGGGCCCGCGGTGGCTCCCGTGAGGAAGGCGAAGGCGGTGAATCCGACCTCGTCGAACGTGATCGCTCCCGCTGTGACAGGGGGATCCCCGCCATTGAGGTTGAAGTTCACGACGCGACTGCCCAAAGGTGCGCCGGCGGTCGGATCGATCTCGCACGCGCCCGCCGTGAGCACGCCAGGCTCGGTCGTCGGTGGGGGGGGTGGAGGAAGGTCCGTCGTTGGCTCGGTCGGTGGATCGTCGGTCGGATCGAGGCCCGGATCGAGGCCCGGATCGTCGGTAGGGGAGGGCGGGACGTCGCTCGTCGTAGCGGTCGGCGTCGTGGGGTCGTCGCCACATGCGACGAGGAAGGCCAGGGTTGTGAGCATGTCGTCGCCTAACGGGGGTGATGTTGTGAGGCCGCCCTCAACTTCTTCGCGAAGGGGCCGATGGGGGCACGTCCCAAGGAGTCCCTCATGTCCCTTTTCAACACGCTTCGTACCGGCGCCAGCGGCCTTGGGACGAGCAGCACCAGCCTTGGCGTGATTGGCGACAACATCGCCAACTTGAACACTGTGGGGTTCAAGCGCGGCACGGCTACCTTTGCCGACGCGTTCCCAAGCATGATTGGCAGTACATCGGGCGTGCAGACACTTGGCAACGGCGCGGTGATGGGCGGGATTCGATCCGCCTTCGCGCAGGGCATGATCGAGCCGAGCGGATCGCCCCTTGACATCGCCATCTCTGGCGCGGGGTTCTTTCCCGTCCGTTCCGGGAATCAGACGCTCTACACCCGCGATGGGACCTTTGGTCTCGATTCCGAGGGCTACCTCGTCAATGGCGGGGGCTTGAAGGTGCAGGGCTACCGCGCCTTCGACGACACAGTCTCCAGCGTGGTCGGCGACCTTCAAATCGCGACGGGGCCCGTGCCTCCCGCGGAGACGTCGGCCATTACGCTCGACATGGTGCTCGCGAGCCAGGAGGACTTCTCCACGACGCCCTACGGTGGCCTGACGCTGGACGGCGCCAGCATCTCTGTGGAGGACGCCAGCGCGGAAGCGGACTTCTCGACCTCCGTCACCGTTTACGACAGCCTCGGCCGCAAGCACGACGTCGTCTTGAACTTCGAGCAGACTGGGCCGAACGATTGGACCTGGTCGGCCTTGGTGGACGCCGGAGACACCGACGTCGCCGGTGGCGTTGACGGGATGGCGCTGGAAATCGCAAGCGGGTCCGTGACCTTCGACACCGATGGCAACATGACGGCGATGACGCAGACGCCCACCGCCACGTCGTGGTTGTGGCCTGGCGCCGATGCGTTCGCCTTCGACCTGGACCTGGGGCTGGACCCCACCGGCAACCCAGGGATGGGCCAAATTCGAATGGTTGGCTCCGAGCCGGATGACTCCTCTTCGGTGACCAGCGTCGACCAGGACGGCTACGGCGTCGGTTCTCTCACGGCCGTGAATGTCGACGGCTCGGGCAAGGTGCTCGCCACCTACAGCAATGGCGAAGAACGCACGCTTGGCCAGGTCGCGTTGGCCCTGTTCCCCGCGGACGGAGGTCTACAGCGCGTTGGCGGCAACCTCTGGATGGAGACGTCGGCGTCCGGCGAACCGGCGCTCGGCGTGCCGGGAACTGGCGGCCGCGGCGCGACCGCCGGCTACAGCTTGGAAAAGAGCAACGTCGAGCTGGAAAATGAGTTCGTGTCGCTCATCCAGGCCCAGCGGTCGTACTCGGCGAGCGCGTCCGTGGTGCAGTCGGCCGATGAGACCCTGCAAGAACTCGTCAACCTGGTCTGATCGGAGGTCGCCATGAGCGGGTATGACGAGGCGGACGAGGCGGTAGCGCCTCCGAAGACGAGCAAGATGAAGTGGATCGTCGGCGGCCTCGTGCTGCTGCTGTTGGCGGGCGGAGGCGGCGGGTACGCCGCCGTCACCACGATTGCGCCAGCTGAGGACGGCCATGGCGACGAAGAGGGCGGCCATGGAGAGGAAGAGGGTGGCCACGGCGAGGAAGAAGGAGGCCACGGCGAGGAAGAGGGTGGCCACGGAGCGCCGCCAGCGGAACCCGAGGGTCCACCCGTCCCGAAGGGAAAGGCGATTCTCGAGTTGGATCCCTTCACGTTGAATCTCAAGGGTTCGGGCGGCGCACGTGTTCTGCGCATGCGGGTCGCGCTCATGTCGTCCGCCAAGCAGGGCGAGACCGTCGAAGCTGAGACGGCGCGCATCCGGGATGCGATCCTCACTCTCGGTAGCGACTACACCTGGACTGACTTGGAGGGCGTGGACGGCAAGATGCACTTGCACGACGAATTGCTCGAGCGCGTCAACGCGTTCTTCAGCAAGCCGCTGGTCGAGGAACTGTTCTTTACGGACTTCGTGGTGCAATAGTGCTGGCTCAATCTCTGCTTGCCCGCGTCGACCGGGACGTGATTTGTCACGTCGAGGACCTGTTTCAGCGTGCCGCTGCTCGCCTGAGGACGCGCCTCGTCAACCGCTGCGGCTCCGACGTTCCCGTCCGCTTCTGCGCGGTGGAACCCGGCAGCCTCGGCGACGTCTTCGATCGCATCCGCGGTCAGACGGGAGCTGCGGCGGCCCAGGTGCTGTTCACGCCGAGCGACTTGCAGGGCTTCATCCTGCTCGAGGCTCCGCTTGTCCACCGGCTGATCGGAATGTTGCTCGGTGAAACGCCGGAGTCGATGGGCTCGGGCCGAGTGAATCGGCCGTTGAGCCGCTTTGACCTCAGCCTGGCGGGGATCGTCTGCGAGGAGATCGTTGGCAGCCTCGTCGCCACCGTGGCGATGACGACGCCGGTCACGGCGCGCGTGGAAAACGTCGTCGCGAACCCGAGAACCGCCCAGTCACTGCCGCGATCGACGATCGTCGTCGACATCACGCTCGACGTCGGCCCACCCGATGCCCCGTTTGGGCTGTGCAACGTCGTGCTTCCAGTCCAGGCCACTGGCGTGTTGTGGCCCGAGCGGGACCAACGCCGGCGCCATGAGGCGGAGACCGAGGGGTTGGGACGAATCATGCCCGCGCGCGTGGAGGTCGTCGCCGAGTTGGCGCGGACGACGCTCACGTTGGGCGAAATGCGGGCGCTTCAGCCCGGAAGCACCTTGGACCTCGGCCCCGTCCGCGACGTGCTCGTGCGCGTGGGGGATCGGACGGCCGTATTGGGCGAGGCCGGCGAGGCGGACGGTGTCCGTTCCGTGCGCGTGGTCAAGCTCGTCGAGCGCGGCCAACGGCCGACCGTCGCAGCCTGACGCATCTTTCTTCGTCATCGCCCTCAACTCCTAACGCTGTCGACCGATTGGGAGTGCGCGGAGGGCGCCTTGGCGAACGGAGCATTGGCGGACGTCGGTTTCCTGCTCGGAATTCCCATCGAACTCGTCATCGAGTTGGGCCGAACGACACTGTCCGTCCGGGACCTGTCGGAGCTGAGGAAGGATGACGTCGTCAAGCTCGAACGTGGGGCCGGTCAGCCGCTCGACATACGCGCCGGGGGCCGGTTGGTCGGCCGCGGTGAGGTTGTCATCCAGGATGACCGCGTCGCATTGCGCGTCATCGAACTGTTTGAGCGAACGGAGACCACATGATCGCGTTCCTCGCCACCCTCGCTTCGGCGGCCACGCTGAGCGATGCCGACGTCGATCGCTTGTTCGCGGATGGCTCCGATGCTGTTTGGGTTGGGCTCCCCCAGGCTGGGACCCCGGTCGCCGACGCGCCAGCCGTGGCACAACCCGTTGTTGCAGCCGCAGCAATCGTGGACCCGCTCCCCAAGGCTCCCGTCGACGCGGTTGCCGCCTTGGCACCAGTGGCGCCTCCCGCCGTGGCGGAGGCTGTTTCTTCGCCGGGGGCGTCAGTCCCATTGAACCTGCCTGATGTGACATCGGGTGGGAGCCCGAGCCCATGGTGGCTCGTCGGAGCGATGGCCCTGGCCGGCGGCGCCTTCGCTTGGCGCAGCCGCCGCAAGGCGAATGTCGACGAGCCTGGCGTCCGTGTGGTCGCGCGAACGCGATGGTCGCCTCAGGCCGGCGTCGTCGTGATCGAAGTCGACAGCGCCAATGGCGAGCGAATTCGGTACTTGGTGGCCGACGGGACCGCACCCGCATTCCTTTACGAAATCGGGCGCGTTTCAGCGCCTCCGGTGGCGGCGGCTCCCCGTCCGGCACCAGTCGTCGTCAGCGAGCCAGAGGTCGACGAGGGCGATGACGAGCATGTCGAGCCGGAGGCGTCGGATACCGGCGACTTCGCTGCACGCCTCGCCGCAGCGCGAAGCTTGGTGGACGAAGTCGTCGCCGAGCGCCGTCGCGAAGAACCCGAAGTCGTCTCAATCTCGGCAGCACGCGGCGTCGCTGCCTCGCGGTACCGGAACCGCCGGTGATTTGGCTCGCTGCCGCGGCTGCTTGGGCCACAGATCCGATCGCTGCGGCGGCTGGCATCGCGGTCGACGGCGCCGGGTCGGATGGTGCGCTGCGCACGGTCGTCGCGCTGACGGCGCTGGCGCTTCTGCCAGGGCTCTTGCTTGCGATGACGCCTTTCGTTCGGTTCATCGTGGTATTTTCGCTGCTCAGGCAAGCGCTCGGCCTCCAACAGGCACCGCCCAATCAGGTGCTCGTTGGGCTGAGCCTTGCGCTCACCTTGCTCGTCATGGGCCCCACGGTCGAAGAGGTTCGCGTCGGCGCGATCGACCCCTACATGGCGGGCCAGATTGAGACGACGGACGCCATCGAACGTGGGCTGGCCCCGTTGCGGGCTCACATGGCGCGAAATGTGGAGCGCGAAGATCTCGCAACCGCCGTGCGGATCGCCCGCATGGCGCGCCCGGAGAACCTGGACGCCGTCCCGACTTCGGTGTTGACGACCGCCTACGCTCTCACCGAGCTGCGGGCGGCCTTCACGCTCGCCGTGCGCGTCTACTTGCCCTTCCTCGTCATCGACGTGGTCGTGAGCAGCATCCTGCTCGGCCTCGGCATGATGATGTTGCCGCCGGTGGTCGTATCGGTCCCGTTCAAGCTCATGCTCTTCGTCTTGATGGACGGCTGGACGCTCCTCGTCCTCGGCTTGGCTGGGGGTGTGCGTTGACCGAACAAGTGGCGCTCGCCGAGGTGCAACAGGCGTTGTGGACGGCGCTGATGTTGTCGACGCCAGCGCTCGGGGCCGCCCTCGTGGTCGGAACGGCGGTCAGCCTGTTTCAGGCCGTGACCCAAATCCAGGAAGCGACGCTCGTCTTCGTCCCCAAGATTCTCGCGGTCTTCGCAGCTCTGGGAATCGCTGGCGGTTGGATGCTCGAAATCAGCGTCCGGTATGCGCGCATCTGCTTCGAGTCGCTCGCGGCTTGGCGATGAGCCCTGAAGAGGGCCTGGCTGGCGCTGGGCTCGTCTTCGCCCGTGTCAGCGCGCTGACGGCGACATTGCCGATTTTCACGGCGGACGGGATGCCACGAGCGGCGGGCGTCGGCGTCGCCGTAGGCGTGACCTGGTTGGTCGCGCCGGCGGTGGGGCCCTTCCCGGCGACGGCGTCTGCGTTGATGCCTGCATTGGCGGGGGAGTTGCTCGCAGGCTGGTTGTTGGGTCTTGGCATCATGGGCACATTTCAGGCCATCTCCGTGATGGCCGAAGTTGTGGCGGGCCAATCTGGCCTGAACCTCGGTTCGATGGCGGACCCGGTTCAGACCGAGATGAGCAGCCCGCTCGGCATCATGGCCTCGATGGCGGCCGCGTCAGCCTTTGTGGGGGTCGGTCTCCACCGGACGGCGATTGAACTCGTCGCCAGGTCGTTCGATGTGGTTCGGCCCGGGGGTTGGGTGGCGTCGCCGGAATTGGCGATCCACGCCCTGGCGTCGTGCTTGTCACTCGGTTTGCAACTCGCAGGTCCGTTGTTGGCCCTGGTTTGGGCGCTTCAGTGGAGTGTGGCCTTGCTTGGCCGCATGGCGCCCCGCATGAACGTCTTCTTTTCGGTTGGCAACACCGCCATCGTCGCGGCCGCCCTGGCGATGTTGGGACTGTCGCTTCCCTGGATGATCGACGTTCATCTTGGCGCGCTCGCCGAAGCCGTCCACCGGCTGGCGGGGCCCTGAGGTGTCCGACTCCGACGCCGAAAAAAAGCACGAACCAAGCGACCGTCAGTGGCGCGAAGCCGCCGAGCAGGGGCAGCTGGCGCGCTCCCCGGACATCCTGGCGGCCGTCGTCGTCATCGCCGCGGGGGCGGCTTTGTCGTTGGCCCCGGGCCCGACGGTTCATGCCCTTGGCGGCCTGCTCCAACGGGTACCTTGGACTGCCGGACCCCTTACGCCGGAGGAAGTTCGCGGGTGGGCCATCGACGTCACCGGCATCGCTTTGGCTGCGATGGCCGTGCCCCTCGGCGCGGGTGCGCTTGCGGCGGCGTTGACCGGCTTTGCGATGACGCGTGGCGAGGTGGCATCGTCGGCTCTGGAGGCGAAGTTCGAACGCATCGACCCCCTTGGCACCGCGAAAGAGATGTTCTTCTCGTCGCGGCCGTGGGTGGAGTTGCTGAAGGCGTCGGCCAAGGCCGGCCTCGTCGCCTGGGCCGTCTCCGACGTGATCTCCAAGCGCATCGACCAAATGCCGGCTCTCGCGGCAGCTCCCGTGACGGTGTTGGCAGGTGAATTGGGCGCGATTGGAACGGACGTGCTCTGGGCCGCGGCTCCGGCCTTGTTGGTGATCGGCGGGGCTGACTACGCTTGGTCCTGGTGGACGACGCGCCAACGGCTCATGCGCACGGACCAGGAGCTGAGGGACGAGCACAAGGCCACGGAAGGCGACCCCCGCGTCAAGGCGCAGCGGCGGCAGCGTGCGCGCGAGATGCTGCGGCGCAATGGCGGGTTGCGGCAGGTGCGGACGGCCGACGTCGTCGTCACCAACCCGACCCACTACGCCGTGGCACTGCGGTACACCCGTGGCCGCGACCAAGCCCCTGTGGTGGTGGCCAAAGGTGTGGACGAGCTGGCGGCGATGATCCGCGAAGAGGCGCGTCGTCACGGCATTCCCCGCATCGAAAACCGGCCGTTGGCGCGCGGTCTGTACGCCCGCGCGTTGCTTGGGCGAGCCATCCCTTCGGAGTTCTTCGGTCCGGCGGCGAAGGTGCTCGCGGCCGTCTTCCAGCGCCGCACGGCACGCAGGCGGCCTCCGGTTTAGGGCCGTCGTCGGAGGAACGATGGACGCCGCTGCAGAGGGGGACAACCCGCGCCTGTACCGGATTCGACACAGCCTGGCTCACGTGCTCGCGCAGGCGGTCGTGGCGCTGCGCCCGGGGACGACGCTCGGATTCGGCCCCCCGATCGAAGACGGCTTTTACTATGACTTCGTGTTGTCCGCGCCGCTGACGGAGGAGGACTTCCCCGCCATCGAGTCCGCGATGCGCAAGATCATTGGCGGTGGTCAGGTCTTCACGCGCGAAGACCTGCCGATCGAAGATGCTTACGCCCGCCTGGTGGCGATGGGGGAGCCACACAAGCTCGAGTACGCGCGAGAACTCGTCACCAAGCAAGCGCTCGATTCGTTGTCCTTCTACACGAACGGCGCGTTCGTCGACATGTGTGAAGGGCCCCACGTCGAGCGGAGCAACCAGTTGCCGGCCGACGCATTCAAGCTTCGCGCGATGTCCGGGGCCTATTGGCGCGGCGACCAGCGCAATGCGCAAATGACCCGCATCTATGCCTGGGCCTACGAAAACAAGGCGCAGCTCGAAGCCCGAATTGCGCAACACAAAGCCGCGTTGGAGCGCGACCACAAGAAGTTGGGCAAAGAGCTCGATCTGTTCGTGGTCGACGAGGTGATCGGCAAGGGGTTGCCCCTGTGGTTGCCAGATGGGACCGTCATTCGCGACGAGTTGCAGCGGCTGATGACGGAGTTGGAATTCAAAGGGGGCTACCAGCGAGTGGCTACGCCCCATCTCGCCAGGGAGGAGCTCTACTTCCAGACGGGCCACCTGCCTTACTACGCACCGCACATGTACCCCGTCATGGAACTCAAGGAGACCGACGAGGACGGTACCGAGGTCGTCCGCGAGCGCTACCGACTGCGGCCAATGAACTGCCCGCACCACCATCGCATTTTCGCAGCGCGGCCCCGTTCCTACCGCGACTTGCCGATGCGGTTGGCGGAGTACGGCCATGTGTACCGATTCGAGGATTCAGGAGCTCTGTCTGGCATGTTGCGCGTTCGCGGCATGTGCATGAATGATGGCCACATCTACTGTACGCCGGAACAGGTGCGTTCCGAGTTCATCGCGGTGATTGACCTGCATCGCGCCGCCTACCGCGTCCTTGGCCTCGATCAGTACCACATGCGGTTTTCGACGTGGGACCCGGAAGATCCGAAGGGCAAGGCCAAGTTCATCGATGACCCGGTGGCCTGGGAGGACAGCCAGAAGCAGGTCCGCGAGGCGATGAATGAACTGGGCCTTCCTTACAAGGAGGTCAAGGGCGAAGCTGCCTTCTACGGGCCGAAAATCGACTTCCAATTCCGCACGGTGACCGGGCGCGAAGAGACAGCGTCGACCAATCAGCTCGACTTCGGCATCCCAGCCCGCCTTGGGCTCACCTACCGAGGGAGCGACAACCAGGACCATGCGCCCTACGTCATTCACCGCGCGCCGTTGGGAACGCACGAGCGATTCGTCGCGTTCCTCATCGAGCACTTCGGCGGGGCGTTCCCGACGTGGCTGGCGCCCGTCCAGGTCGCGGTCATCACGGTCGCGGATCGATTCGACGAGGCCGCGCGCGCCTGGATTGCGGACCTTCGCAACACCTATGTCCGCGCCGAGCTCGACACGAGCGGCGAGTCGATGGGGCGCAAGATTCGCGAGGCGTCAGCCCGCAAGGTCCCGAACGTCGTCGTCCTCGGCGAACGCGAAGTCGCCGAGGGCACCATCACGCTTCGCCGCTTCGGCAGCCGTGACCAGCGTACGATGCCCCGGGCGGAGTTCGAGGCGATGTTGGCGGCGTCCATCCGCGATCGGTCGGACGCCGGCTTCTGAACGTTCCTGCGGCTGCCGGCCTCGGCAGCCGGCTACGGCACGGGGGGCGTTGTCGGCGGGGTCGTCGGCGCCGTCGTTCCCGTCGTTCCAAGGGTAGGCTCGGGAACGTTGCAGGCCGCATCGTAGACGAGCCAATGGGCCGAGCCTACGCCGCCGCCGTCGTCGCAGCGTGCCGTGCCGACGATGTCTGCGGCCCCGTCACCCGACACGTCGGCGTAGGTCCACTCCAGCGCTGCGCCCGTCAGGCAGGCGACGCTTCCAAGCGCCGTGAAGGTACCGGGGGGCTGATCCTGCGGGAGCCACCAGTCGATATGAGCGACGTCGAAGCCGTTGCCGAGGTTCCGCCAGACTTCCCAACGCAGGCGTCCGACATCGCTGCCGGCGGCGCACATGTCCGTGGCGACGACGTCGGGTAGGCCGTCTCCATCGGCGTCGACGACCGAGTACAGGGCCTCGGAGACGCCGTATTCGCAAATGGTGTTGTAGAGGCCCGCCGTGAAGGTGCCTGCCGCGTAGGTGCTCGGCAGGGGCCAGGAAATCGCGGGGTCGTCGAAGCCGCCGCCGTTGTTCAGGTGGACGTTCCAGTGGTCCAAGCCGACCCCACCACTTCCGTCGCATAGGCTCGTTGCGGCGATGTCGGGGTCGCCGTCGCCGTCGAGGTCGCTCAGGGTCCAGACTGGACTCGTACCGCGAAGGCAATCGGTGTTGAACGTGGCATCGAAGTCGTCAGGGCCGTACCCGGTGGGCACGAGGTAGGAGGTCGGGACGTCCTCGAAGCCGGAGGACGTACCGCGATGGACGGTCCACTCGGTGCGTCCGGTGACCGCGTCGTCCGAGCAGCCGTCGGTGCCGACGAGGTCGAGCTGACCGTCGCCGTCCACATCGAAGAGCGACCACAACACCTGGCCTTCGGAGTCGCAGAACGTACGGCTGAAATCGGCGAACGTGTTCGCATCGTAGCCGGTAGGCAGGCCCCACTCGACGGGGGTGACGTCGTAGCCCGCACCGGTGTTCAGGTGGACGAGCCAATGGGTCTGGCCGATGTCGCCGCTGTCGTCGCACATGCGGACGGCGACCATGTCGCTCAGCCCGTCGCCGTTGATGTCCGCGGGCGTCCAGTCCACGCCGCCCCCCGCGAAACACGCGCCAAACGTCCCGAACGACTGAAAGGTGCCGATGGGGTAGGTCGGCAGTGTGAATGTCAGCGGCTCTTCGGTGAAGCCGTCATTGCCGCCGACGTGAACGGCCCAGTTCCCTTTGCCCATGTCGCCAGAAGCGTCACAGAGCGTGAGGCCGACGACATCGACCTGCCCGTCCGCAGTCAGGTCCACCGGGCTTCATAGCAGTTCCCGGTCGTCGAAACACACGAAGTTGCCATAGGAGTCGAATGTCTCTGCCGCGTACTGCGTGGGCAGGGCGTACTCGCGGCTCGTCGGCTCGAAACCGTTGAGCGAGCAAGGCGGTGGGGGAGGGGTGGTCGGGCCAGGCACGTCCGTTGCGTCGGTGGGGTCCGTTCCGACGCCACCTGTGGGGTCGTCCTTGCAGGCCAGCAGCGAGATCAGCCAGGTCATCGTTCCTCCGGCCGCCCACCTTAGACGCCGCTGGGCGCAGCCGCAGACGATGGACAGCGGCGGATTCTTCACACATCGGCGCACGCACCGACGGCGTCAGTTCGTCGCGAAGAAAAGCACGGCCCCGCCGTCGCCTGCGCCCTCGTCCGCGCCCGGCGCCCCCATCGCGAAGGTCGCGCGTTCGTCGACCACCTGGATGCCGACGGCGTAGCCGCCGAGGTCGTCGGCGAGGTTTCCGACGAAGGTGGCGGTCACGAGGTCGAAGCTGCCGGCTCCGTTTGCCCCGAGCCACAGATAGGCGGCCCCGGCGCCTTCTTCGGCCAGGTAGGAGCCCAGAAGCAGGTCCGGCGCGTCGTCGCAGTCGACGTCCAAGGCGTCGATCGACGTGCCGACCAGCTCGCCGAGGTTGCCGCTCCAGGTGTGGGTTGCATCCGACAGGGACATCGTCGGCGCCGCCGCGCCCGTGAACGCCAACGCGCTCCCGTTGCCCGGATCGGTGACGACCACGTCGCGCCGACCGTCCCCGTCGATGTCTGTGGGCCGCGCAAACGCCCACCCGAGTAGGCTCGCGCCCCCCCCACGGACCTCCGTGGCAGCCGCCTCTGGCAAAGGGACGCCGGGCGCAAAGGTCTGGATTCGCCACATCCGCGCCGGGTCCGCGTAGGGTGCGCCGACGGCAAGCTCCGCAAGCCCGTCGCCGTCGGTGTCGCCGATGTGGCCGATGGCCGTTCCGGCGTCGGACTGCTCTGGCCCCGGCGAACCGGCGGCAAGGTCGGAGAAGCGTCCGGCCGGGTCATCGAGCAGCGCCCGGTAAACGATGCCGAATTCTTCGTCTTCATCGGCGGCGAAGGGGGCCCCGGCAAACAACTCGGCCAGGCCGTCTCCATCGAGGTCGGCAAGGGCGACCGAAGCGCCCGCCCAGTCGTTTTCGTCGTCGCCCGTATACAGGGTGCTGTCGGCGAGGAAGCGGTCACCGTCCGAGGCGCCGAGCACCCGCCAGGCCCCACCGGGCGCTCCGATCTCGTCGGGCGCGGTGCGGCCGCCGACAGCGAGGTCGATCGCACCGTCTCCGTCGGCATCACCTGTGGCAAGGGCGACGCCCGCATAGGCGAAGCCGATTCCCTCCCATTCGCCTCGGACGGTTCCGGTCGCGTCGACGATCGAGACCCCGCCAGCGAGGTCGAAGGCCCCGGGCGCGCCAATGGCCCACCTTGGCCCGTCGGGCCCATCGAACGAAACGATCGCGGCGCCCAACTGGCCGAAGCCGTCGGTCCCGGCGAGAACGTTCGCATCAGCTGCGCCGAAGTCGCCTTCAGGCACGATGCAGGGCGGCGGCAACGGTGGCCCGGTCGTGGGGGGCGGCGTCGGGGACGGGGTGGAGGTCTGGGATGGCTCGTTCGCGGTCGCCGGGCCGCCTTGGCAACCAACGAACGCTGCGAACCACACGCTAGGCGCCGGGGGGGGCGAAGGTGTAGTGGCCCCGCCAGATCGCGATGCGGCGCCCGCCGCCGTCCTTGACCTCGACGGCCAACTCCGCTTGGGCCTTCGTGGCGTTCGCCATGTTGCTGCGGGCCAATGCGAGTTGCTCCGCGTTGAGGCTCGCCGTCGCCGTCAGCGTGCCGGTGGCGGTTGCGTAGAGCTTCATCCGCGTGCTCTTGAGCCGTGGGGACCGGCCGGCGAGACCGGGATGGCTGGCGACGACGGCCGACGCCGACACCTCCGCGAGCCCGTGAATGGCAGCCTGAGAGAGGGCACCGCCGTGCATCCGCATCGTCTCGTCGGGGTTCGCGCGCAGCGCAATGTGGCCTGGGGCCACTTCGAGCACTTCTGCACCCAAGGTGGACCAGAGTGGCACCGAGGAAAGCCAGACTTGGACGGACTCACGGACCACGGGCGCAGCCTCCCTTGACGGGCTAGGTATCCCACCTTCGCCCGTCCTCCCGTCCGCGGCAACTCGGAGGTTCCATGGCAACAGAACCGTCCCGCAACGGCGGCGGTCGGGTGGACCTGCGCGACCTGGATCGCGCAGGGCTGGAGGCGTTCGCAGCGGGTCTGCCGGGGGGTTCGGCCGCTCGCGGGCGAGCCGTATTCCAGGCGATTTGGCAAGCCGGGGCGAAATCGCTGGACGAGATGACGGGGGTCGCAGGGCGCTTTCGCAAGACGCTCGCAGCGTCGGCCACCCTGGGGGCGCTCGAGGTCGCGTCGTCCGAACATTCGACGGACGGAACGGTCAAGCTCCTTTGGCGGCTGGCCGACGGCAATGTCATCGAGAGTGTCATCATCCCCGAGACGAATCGGTTGACGCTCTGCATTTCGTCGCAGGTCGGGTGCGCGATGGGTTGCACGTTCTGCGTCACGGGCGACCTCGGCCTGATTCGAAATCTGACCCCCGGCGAGATTGCGGCCCAGGTCCTTCAGGCGCAGCGCGATCATACGGGGGGCCGCCGGATCACGAACGTCGTGCTCATGGGGATGGGCGAGCCTCTGCACAACCTCGAACGCGTCTCGACGGCGCTTCGCATCCTGCTCGACGACTTCGGGCTTTGTTTGTCCCATCGCAAGATCACCGTGTCCACGTCGGGGTTGGTGCCAAAGCTGGAGAAGCTTGCGGCCGATCTGCCCGTCAATCTCGCCATCTCGCTCCATGCGACCCACGAAGATCAACGCCGGGAGATCATGCCCATTTCCAAGAAATGGAGCATCGTTCAGCTGATCGAGGCCTGCAAGACGCTGCCGCTACCTTCGGGCAAGCGCATTGCATTCGAGTACCTCCTGATCGCGGATTTCAACGACACTGAAGAGGATGCAGACCGGCTCGTGGTGCTGCTGGAAGGCGTCGCGGCCAAGGTGAACCTGATTCCGTACAACGAAAATCCGGATCGGAATTTCCGGCGGCCCGACGACGCCGCCGTCAAGCGCTTCCAAGATCGGCTCGTTCGCCAGGGGTTGGCGACATCGATCCGAGCGACGCGAGGGCGGGACATCTCCGCCGCTTGCGGACAGTTGGGCGTGTCCCAGAGGGAGTCCACGTGCGCGTCGGCGTGATTGGGGGGACGGGCCTCTACGACCTCGCGGGATTGACGGACGCGAGGGATGTCGTCGTCGATACGCCGCTGGGGGCGCCGTCGTCGCCCATTCGTCTGGGACGTGTCCGAGGCGTCGAGGTGGCCTTCCTCGCGAGGCACGGCCGCGACCATTCGCTGTTGCCATCGGAAGTGCCCTACCGGGCCAATGCGCTTGCGTTCAAGAAGCTCGGCGTCGAGCGGATCATTGCGGTTTCGGCGGTCGGCTCGCTTCGGGCTGAAATAGCGCCAGGGGACGTCGTTGTCGTCGACCAGTTCCTCGACCAGACCACCGATCGCGTCAACACGTTCTTTGGGCGTGGCGTGGTCGCCCACGTGGAGTTCGCGGAGCCTGCCGACGCCGATCTCCGCAGGGTGCTCGTGGCCGCCGTTCGGCGCGTCGGAGCGCCAGTGCACGACGGTGGCACGTATGTGTGCATTGACGGACCCATGTTTGCGACCCGCGCCGAAAGCCGTCTCTACGGTCGCTGGGGCGCCGACATCATCGGGATGACGAACCTGCCTGAGGCCCGACTCATGCGGGAGGCCGGCCTCAGCATCGCGACGCTCGCGATGGTGACCGACTACGACTCGTGGCGCGAGGACCTCGCTGGCGTCACGGCGGACGCCATCTTCCAGGTGCTGCGGGCGAATGCTGAACGGGCCAGGGACATCGTGGGCCATGCCGTGGAAGGGGCAGCCGCCCTAGGTCCGTCTCGGTGGAAGAACGTGCTGGCGAACGCGCTCGTCACGCCACTTGACCAGGTGCCAGCGGAGCACCGACCTTGGTTGGACCTGTTGCTGGGGAAAACGTGAGCGCGGGCGAAGACCTTCGCGCACGGCGGGAAGCGCTCGGGCTGTCGCTGGATGAGGTCGCTCGCGCCACGCGGATCCCGATCGCCCACCTCGAGGCACTCGAGGCGGAAACGCTTGAGCAGCTGACGTCGCCGGCCCATGCCGCAGCGGCGCTGCGAGCGGTCGCGGAGTCGCTCGGGCTTGTCGAGAGCACGGATGGCGGATTCACGCGCGCCCGCGTCGCCACGGGCGGAGGCCGGACGCGCAGCTTCCTTCTTGGGCTCGGGACCGCCGCCATGTTGGCGTTGCCCGTCGCCTGGTTTGTCTTCGGGCCCAGGGGGGAGGCGGAACCCGAGGCCGAGATTCTGGTCGACGTCCGGGCGTTGCGCAGTGTTCGGGTCGACGTCACCGTGGACGGCTTGGAAGGCCATCGGGGCGTCCTCGAGGGTGGCGAACGACTTGCCTTGGCCGGGCTCAGGGAAGTCGCTTTGGACGTCGGCGAGGTGGGGGCCATCGAGGTACGGTTCGGGGAGCGCCGCATCGACCCGGTGGGTCTCTCGGATCGACCGCGCCGCCTCGTCTTCGTCGCGGATGGCCCGCCATGAGGTCCCGATGTCCGAGGTCCTCTCCCACCGCACGGAGGCGCTGCTCCGGCGCCTCGTCCGGCGAGACGCCTCGACGGCCCTGAACAAGGTCGTCGCGCGGAGCCGTCCCGAGGACGTCGCCGCCGCGATGGAGCATCTCACGCTCGCTGAGATGCGGCGTCTGCACGGTATGATCGCCGATCGTCAGCTGGCGGCCGACGTGCTGGCGCACCTTTCGGATGCCAGCCGGGACGAGTTGGCGCGCGAACTGCCAACGGACGTGCTCCGCGACCTCGTCGACCGGATGGAGCCCGACGATGCGACGGACGTCATCGGCGGGTTGGATCAGGACCGTCGAGACGAGTTGCTCGAGGAATTGGAGGACGACCCGACCGGCGAAGAGGTGAGGGAACTCCTCACGTGGCCCGCGGACTCGGCCGGCGGCCTCATGGCCCCCAATGCCTTCATGGTTCCGCACGACGCGACCTGCTCCGATGCGATCGCCGCGCTGATGGCCCGCCACGAGCGGATCGAGTCGATCTACTACGTCTACGTCGTAGACGCGGCGCGCCGCTTGATCGGCGTGACTTCGCTGCGGAGCCTGTTGACGACGCCGCCGATGACGCGCGTGTCGGACGTGATGAGCCGTCAGGTCATCACCGTAGGCCCGCGAACCGACCAGGAGGAAGTGGCCCGCTACGTGGCTCGATACGACCTCTTCGCGATTCCCGTCGTCGACGAGGGGCGGCGCATCCTTGGCGTCGTCACCGTCGATGACGTCGTCGACGTCATTCGCGAGGAGGCCGCCGAGGACATGATGCGCATGGCCGGCGTGCCGGATGGCGCCGTCGACCGCGTTGGCGTCGCAACCCAGGCGCGCAATCGGAGCAAATGGCTGTTTGCAGCGCTGGCCAGCGGCGTACTCGCAGCTGAGCTCATCTCGTTCTACGAGACGAGCATTGCTCGCGCAGCGATCTTGGCGGGGTTCATTCCGATGGTCATGGGCGTGGGAGGCAATGTCGGCATCCAAACCGCGACGCTCACGGTGCGCGGGCTGGCCACCGGGGCCGTCGACGCGTCGAACGCGGGCCGCTTCGTGACCCGCGAGGTCGCCATCGCTTGCCTGCTTGGTGTGGGCTTCGCCTCGTTGCTCGGCATGTACGCGGGGCTTCGATTTGGCGACGCCTCGGCCGTAGGCGTCGTCGTTGCGCTGTCCATCGCGGTGGCCGTGACGTTGGCCGGCGCCGTCGGCGCGATGATTCCGCTTGGCTTCGCTCGTGCAGGGGTCGACCCGGCCATCGCAACAGGCCCGTTTGTGACGAGCTCGCTCGACCTCCTTGGCATCGTCGTCTTCTTCAACGTCGCCCGCGCGCTCCTGGGGCCCTGATGGAGGAGGCGATTGTCGTCGGATTTGTGGATGTCGGGGAGTCCGACCGCATCTTGCGGTTGTTGTCGGCGTCTCGCGGTCGATTCTCCGCCTCGCTGCGCGGCGCTCGAAGTGCCAGAGGGCGTTCGGCGGGCGTCCTGGAGCCGGGCACCACGATCCGCTTTCGCGCCGGCCCCGGCAATCGCGACCTGGTGCGCCTCACGAGCCCGGAAATCGTCGCCAGTCCGATGAGGCCTAGGGAGGACCTCGGCCGAGCGATGGCCCTCGCCTATGGCCTCGAAGTCGCGTCTTCGCTCGCGCCGGAGGGGCACGACGGGGAGCGGCTAGCGGGGTTGTTGGCGGCGTGGATTCGCCTGTTGGAAGCAGACGCCCCGCCCACGGATTCCCGACGCGTCGCCTTCGAGGCGAAGGCGCTGACGTTCGCCGGGCTGCGACCGTCGCTCGACGTGTGTGGCCGATGTGGCGGCGCCATCGACGGAGCGGCCGCGACGTTTGACCTTGAACACGGCGGTGCGGCGCATGCGAGTTGCCGCGGTGGCGCGCCAGTGGCCAGTGAAGAACTGCACATCCTCGGGCGCTTGTTGCGTGCCCCGATGGAATTGGCTGTCGAGCGGCCGTCGGACGTCTGGCGCCTCGCTCGCCTCATCGAACATCACCTCGGGCGGGCGCTTCGCACTCGAGGGGTCTGGGCGGCCGTGAACGACGGCGAGGCGAAAGAGGTCGCATGGTCGCGCTGATTCTGGCTTCGTGTTCTGCCACCGTCGAACTCACGGGGACCGCGGCCCAAGCGCCAGGTTCCGACAAGGGCCTGGCGGACGCGGCGCTCCATCTGCGGGACGGCGCCGGTGTCCCGTTTTCGGACACGCGCACGAACGCCAAGGGAGCCTTCTCCATCGAGGCCCCGAGGGGTGACGTCGTTTTTCTGGATGTCGACGCGGACGGACACGTCGCCACAACGTTCACGGGCGTGTCGGGCGTCGACGACACCTCCCGCTTGGCAGACGAGAGCATCTATGGGTGGCCCGTTGCGGACTACGAGAGCTGGATCTCGCCCTTTTCGCCCTGTGCGGCCGATGGCGGGACAGCCGTCGGCGAAGTGCGCGTGTTCGGCATCGTCGATCCCCTGACGGGGGAGGCGCCGCTCGTGGCCGCCGCGGAGATTTCAGTCCTGGACCCCATCGGCGAACCCGTGGCCTCGCCGTGCTACCTCGACGACGCAGGCGTCCACGACCCCGGGGCCGATCGAACGGGCGTCACGGGCTCGTTTGCCGTATTCGGAATTCCCGACGGCCAGTGGGAACTCCGAGTCACCTACGACCTGACCGAACTCACTCAGGGCATCGCATCCTTCCCTGTTTACATCGAGTCTGGACAGGTCGCACCGCGCTTCCCTCTGCTCATCACTCTGCCCTACTTGTAGGAGGGGGGCGATCACGAAACGCCACCCAGCGGCCTGGGGCCCCTTGGCCGTTGGCCGGAAGCCTGCTAGCTGGTCGTGATGCGGCGGTTGCCGCCGTGGAGACACCGATGGCCGAAATGATCCGGAAGCCCGACGCGAATCCTATCCTCTTCGCGATTCTCAACCTCTTTCTGGCGGGAGGGACTGGCTACCTCATGATGGGCCAGCAAAAGAAGGCGTTCATCGCCTACGCCATCTGGCTCGGGGTGCTCGTGCTCAGCTGCGGCATGCTTGGCATCGTTTCCGGGTTGCTGGCGTGCTGCACGGCGTACGACGCCTATCTGCTCGGCCAGAAGCTGCAGAACGGTGAGGAGATCGGTCAGACGGAGAACGGCCTGCCGTTCCTCAACGCGATCTTCCGCTAGACGGCGCAGGTCATCCAAGGTGCGCCCCGGCGTGCCCTATGCCGGCGTGGAAAGCGGCCTTCGGGTCCGCGCTGACCGCGCCCACCGGAAGGCGGGGCGGCCCTGAGCGGCGACCGGCCGCTGTGGACGACGTGCACAGTGACCGACACTGGGCGCGTCCGTCAGAACAACGAGGACAGTCATGGCCAGCGCGAGCTCGCCGATGGCACTGGCCTGCTCGTTGTCTGCGACGGGATGGGCGGCCACGAGTCTGGCGAGGTGGCCTCGCGCCTCGCGGTGCGCGTGCTGCTCGATCGGGTGGGCCGGACATTGCCAGCGGACATTCGACGGCGGATGTTCGAAGCGCTCCTTGAGGCGAATGAGGTGGTCATCGCCGAGGGGCGCCGGACGGGCGCCCGCGGGATGGGGACCACGGCCGTGGCGGCGATGTTGGGGCCGAAATCGGTCCACATCAGCCACGTGGGCGACAGCCGAGCCTACTTGGTCCGTCGGGGGCACGTCCGGTGGCGGAGTCACGACCACACGCGCGTGATGGCCTTGATCGATGCCGGCGAGCTGAGCGAGGAACGCGCCCGCAGCCATCCTTATGCGGGGATGTTGACGCGGGCGCTTGGCCACGCGCGCATGAGCGATGGCCGCCCCTTTGTTCCCGAGGTGCTCGACACGCCGCTCGAGTTGGAGGGCGGCGACGTCCTTGTGCTCTGTTCAGACGGCCTGCATGACCTCGTCGACGATCCGGAGATCGCGGCGATGACCTGTGGCCGCGATGCCGAGGACATCGCAACTCGCCTGGTGGCGCTCGCCAACGAGCGCGGCGGCCACGACAACGTCACCGTTTCCGTGGCGGTGCGCGGCCATGTGGGCGCCGCGGCCGGCGACCTGGAGGGCCACGGCATCCTTCCGGCGGGGCATGAACAGGCGGACATCGCGGAACCGACCTTTGACGGAGGCATCGCCGCCAACGACGATGCATACGAGCCCGTGGCGCACCAGGCGCCCCTTCCGCTAGCGCGCAAGCCGTTCCAGCCTCAGTCGGTCGTCGAGGTTGCGGTGATCCCGGACGTCCCCGTTTCGCGGGTCAGTCGGGGTGTTGACAGCGCGATTGCCTTCGTGGGGGGCCTCGCGTTCTTGGCCGCCCTCGCGGTTTTGCTGTCGTGGGCCTTCTTGCAGGGGTCAGGCTGACGCCTGGCCTGCGTTAGCCAATCCAGGGGGTGAGCCATTCAACCGGCTGAATCCGGCGAAATGACGCTCTCATTCCGGGACAACGATCGGCTGCGCGAAGTGGCGGGCGAGATGGGTAGCCATCTCGACACGGTCGCGCGTCTGCTCGACCTGGCGGTGCACCACCGCGGCGCGGAGCTTCGCCTCAAAGGCCCTCCCGATCGCGTTCGCGCGGCGAGGGCCGTCTTTGAGGGCCTGTACGACCTCGTCGGGTCGGGCCACTCCCTTCACGGCTCGGACGTGGCCGCGGCGGTTCGCATCTTGGCGCGGGAGCCCGGCGCCAGGTTGCAGGACTGGTTCCGGGACACGCTGGGGACGCTGATCGACGGGCGACCGATCGTCGCGCGGTCCGTGGGGCAGCGCGACTACGTCGCGGCCCTCGTCCGCTCCCAGCTCGTGTTCGGCGTTGGTCCGGCGGGAACTGGGAAGACGTGGCTCGCCGTAGCGGCGGCGGTCGCCGCGCTGAAGCGGGGCGACGTCCGGCGGCTTATTTTGACTCGCCCGGCGGTGGAGGCTGGCGAAAAACTTGGCTTTTTACCTGGCGATCTCGCGGAGAAGGTAGATCCGTATCTAAGGCCGTTGTTCGACGCGTTGGCCGACATGATTCCCCAGGAGCGCTTTGCACGAATGGTCGAAAAACGCGTCATCGAAGTGGCCCCACTGGCGTTCATGCGTGGAAGGACGCTCGACCACGCCGTCGTCCTGCTCGACGAAGCGCAAAACGCAACGCGGGAACAGATGAAGATGTTCCTGACCCGATTGGGACAAGGTTCTCGCATGATCGTGACGGGCGACCCGACGCAGGTGGACCTGCCGCCTCGCGTGACTTCGGGGCTCTTGGACGCGCTCGAGGTCGTCTCGAACGTCGAGGGCGTCGACATCTGCCGACTCGACGAAGAGGACGTCGTTCGGCATCCGCTCGTTGGTCGTATCGTGCGGGCCTACGCCCGGCGGGACGGCCGATGATTCGGGACGGGTCGGCCGACCTCCGCCGGTTCGCACTCATGTTGATGGCGGGCCTCGGATGCGCCCTGGCCGCGATCGACTTCGGTGCACCGATCGCAGCCCTCGTTTTGTCGTCCGGTGACGTCGCTCCGGCCACGGTGACGGCGCCCTTTGCCTTTCAAGTGGCCGACCGGGAGGCCTACGAGCGCCAACGTGAGGAAGCGGCGGCCGCCGTGTCGCCGGTCTTCGTTCATGACGTCGGGCAGGCGCAACAGACCACGGGCCGCATTCGCGCCGCGTTCGAAGCGGGGCGGGGGGCGCTGGACGCAGGGGCGAGCGGGGAAGCCGGCCGCATTGCCCTGCGGGCAGCTCTCAGAGGCGGGTTCGGCGTTGAATTGCCTGACGACGTTCTCGATGAACTCGTCCATGCCGGGCTGCCTCCGGCCGCTGAGGCCCTCGTGGTGGACCTCGTCGCCCAGTCTGGCCGAAGGCTTGTCGTCGTCGATCGCAACCGCCTGCCGCCCGATGGGCGGTCGATTCGGATCGTCAGCCATGACGGGGCCGCGGAGAGCACCTGGACGGCATCCGACCGTGCGGCCATCCTGACGCCCGACGATGCGCGCCAACAGGTCACGTTGTCCGTGCTTGAGGGCCGGGCGGCGGGGTCCGAGTTGCCTCAGCCCGTCATCGAGGCCTGCACCGCGGTGGCTCGTGCCCTTGTGGCGCCCAACTTGCGTCCGGACGAGGTCGCGACGGGGCATGCTCGGGACGCAGCGCGCGTCGCGGTCCCCTTGGAGATGGTGACGTACAAGAAGGGGGCCATCGTCACCCGGGCCGGCGATGTCCTCACCCCTCGGCAGGTGCGAGCGCTGGAGGCCCTACGCGACAGTCGGGACGCCGCGACGACCACGCAGAGCGTGGCGGCTGCTGCGCTGTTGCTCTGCCTGTTCTTCTTTGGCCTCTACCAGTTCGCCAGCGAGAATCTGCCCGGCTTCTCTCGTTCGGTTCGCGATGCGACCACCGCAAGCGTCCTGCTCGTGGCTGTGGCGTGGCTGTCGAGCCTGCTGGCTGCGCTCGGGCCGGGCGTCACCAACCTCGTGGCCCTCGACTTGGACCCCGGAATCGTGGCCTTTGCGCTGCCTGTTGGCGGTGCGAGCATGCTCGTGCGCCTGTTGCTTGGCGCACCCTGGGCGCCACCCTTTGCGCTCGCGGCTGCGGTCGTCGCCGCACTGCCGCTGTCGCTGGAACCCATCCACCTCTTGTTCTTCCTCGTCGCTGCGGGGTCGGCCTCGGGCTCGGTCGATGCCACGCAGGAGCGCATGACGGTGATCCGAGCGGGCGTGCAATTGGCGCTTGTTCAGGCCATCATGGTTCTCGTCCTTGCCGTCTCGGAACAGTTCGTGCTCGATGGCGTCCTGCGCCTTGGCCCCAACACGTCGACGCTGTGGGCGATGGGCGCCGCGGCCCTCGGCGGCGTGGCGTCCGCCGGGGTCGTCCTTGTGGCGCTGCCGGTGTTCGAGGCGGCTGGCTACGTCACCGACTACCGGCTCATGGAGCTGGCGAACATCAACCATCCGCTTCTGCGTCAACTCCTGCAGCGGGCGCCTGGCAGCTACCACCACTCGGTCAACGTGGGGACGCTGGCTGAAACGGCCTGCGAGGCCATCGGCGCCAACGGGCTTCGCGCGCGGGTCGCGGCGTACTTTCATGACGTTGGGAAGTCCCTTCAACCCGCGTGGTTCGTCGAGAACCAGCTCGACGGCGTAAACCGACACGACAACGTCCAGCCCGAAGTCAGCGCACAGATCATCATCCGCCATGTCGTCGACGGGGCCAAACTCGCCCGCGAGCACAGCTTGCCGCAACCCGTCATCGACAACATCCTCATGCACCACGGCACGGGCCTGCTTCCGTACTTCTACGAGGCGGCCAGGCAAGCCGCGAAGGACGGGGAGCCTGTCGATGAGGCAGCCTTCCGCTACCCTGGCCCGAAACCGAACTCGCGGGAGGCCGGCGTCATCATGCTCGCAGACAAGGTCGAGGCCGCATCGCGAACGCTGAGCCATCCCGACGAGCGGAACATCCGCGGCTTGATCACCCGCGTCATCAACTCCGTGATGGCGGACGGCCAATTCAGTGACTGCCCGCTGACCGTGCGCGAGATTCACATCGTCTATGAGGCCTTTGTGCGCGTCCTGATTGGCTTCCACCATCACCGGATCGCCTACCCAGAGACCGCGGACCTCGCCCGCGCCGGCGCGCGAACGGTCAATCCGCAGACCATCACGCTCGAGTTGCCGTCGCCGCCCGCGCTGCCGGCCCCCGACGACTTGGGTGACCGCGACTACGAGAGCGTGGAGCACCTGCCTCGCGGGGGCGGCTGATGGGCGTCGACATTTCCGTAGCGGCCCCCGGCGTCCGGGTCACCCTCTTGCGGTCCCGCCTGCGCGGGGCGCTGGCCCAAATCGGCAAGAGCCGCTGGGCGCTGGATGTCTGGTTGACGGACGACGACGGAATCTGGGCCTTGAACAAGACCTGGCGTGGGATCGACGCGCCGACCGACGTCCTGAGCTTTCCAGCACTGGCCGGCCCTGGGCCAAAGGCGCTTGGGGACATTGCGGTGTCCGTGCCGACGGCGTCACGGCAAGCGGCGAGCGTCGGGCACGGCGTCGACGACGAGGTGTGGGTGCTGTGCGTGCATGGCCTGGCCCACCTGTTGGGGCACGATCACGAGGAGGAGGCGGCCACGGCTCGCATGATCGAGGCGGAGCAGGCGCTGCTCGGGGGCCTGGTCCCCGGACTCGTAGCGCGCGCGTCGCCCTCTGCAGGTTAGCGGCGGGCCTCCCCCCCTGGCGAACCGGCCATGATCGACGAGATTCGCATCGCCCTGAAGCCGCTGTTGGAGCGGATCGCAGCGCTGCATGACCAGCTCGACGTCGCGTCTACGCGTCGCCGCATCGACGACATGGATCGGATGGCGCTGGCGCCGGGCTTTTGGGACGACGTTGAGCGCGCGCGCAAGCTGCTGCTGGAAAAGGGCCCGTTGGAGAGGCTCGTGCGCGATTGGGAGGGGTTGTCGCGCCTGGCCGAAGACGTGGGGGTCCTTGCCGAGTTGGCGGAAGAGGCGAACGACGCGGCGACCGAGGCCGAGTGCAGGGACGCACTCGCGCGGCTCGAGCGCGACCTGAAGAGCCTCGAGGTTCGGCGCCTCTTGGCCGCCGAAGAAGACGCGATGAACGCCATCGTCGAAATCAACGCTGGCGCAGGCGGCACGGATGCGGCGGACTGGGCCGAGATGTTGCTTCGGATGTATGGACGCTGGGCGGAAAAACGCGGCTTCTCGACCGAGTTGCTGTTCCATCAACCGTCGGAAGATGCGGGCATTCGCGGCGCAACGCTGGCCATTCGGGGCGCTTACGCCTTCGGCTACCTGCAAGCCGAGTCCGGCGTCCACCGCCTTGTCCGAATCAGTCCGTTCGACCAAAACGCCCGCCGCCACACGGCGTTCGCGGCCGTCGCCGTCTACCCGGAAGTGGACGACACGATTGAAATCCACATCAACCCCGCCGACATCGAGATGGAGACGATGCGGGCATCGGGCGCGGGTGGTCAGCACGTCAACACGACCGACTCCGCGGTGCGCCTGAGGCATCTTCCGACCGGTATCGCCGTCCTGTGTCGACAGGAGCGGAGCCAGCACAAGAACCGCGACACGGCCATGAAGATGCTGCGCGCGAAGCTCTACCAGCTGGAGCTTGAAAAGCGGTTGGAGGCGACCGCGGAAATCAACGCGAAAAAGAAGAGAATCGATTTCGGGTCTCAAATTCGTTCTTATGTGTTGCAGCCCTACCAGCAGGTCAAGGACGCCCGCACCGCTGTGGCGGTGGGTGACGTCGATTCCGTGCTCGGGGGCGAACTCGACGCGTTCATGGAAGCCTGGTTGGCCGCTCGCGCGGAAGGCACCCTGCTCGACGCCTGATGGCGACCGCTCCCTGGAGGACCCCTTGGCCACCGCAACTTTGCACTTCGACCGTGATCACGGGTTCGAACTCGATCTCGCGGCAGACGAATCTTCGATTTCGCTGCGGTGCGACCGCCTCCCGGTCCGTGTAGACGGCACCATCGCGTTGAGCGCTGGGCCCGTCGCGCTGGACCGCCTCGACGTGTTGTTCAAAGCAAGCGCGACGATGGATGGCGAGCCCGCCCAACTGCACGGCGCGACGTTGCAACTCGTCGATGGCGTGCTCGTCCTCCACACCGAGGTGGAAGACGTGGAGACGGGCGACGTCGTGGATTTCGACCTCCGGATTCCGGTTTCGGTGCCCGCGGATGCGCCCGCATCGGGTGGCCCGTTGGCCCCTGCGCTCGATGAAGACGAGCTCGACTGGGCCGACGAAACGACCATGGAACGGGTGCTTGGCTCGGACTCCGAGGCGGCACCGGCCCGCGGACGCGCGGGTGGGCTTGCGAGCCTCCTCCAGGCCATTCGAACGGCCGGGGAGGGCGAGGACGAGGAGGCCGACGGCGGCGAGTTGGACGGAGACGAAGAGGGCGAAGACGGCGACGAATTCGACACCGACGACGGCCCGTTTGACCCCGCGCCGGCGCCAAATCCCATCCGGGACGAATCCCGGTCACTCGTGGACATCATGCTGAAGCAGGAGTGGTTGGCCATCGCCGAAGACGCCGACGTCGACGCCTTGGCCGACGCCATCGCGCCGGTGCTCGGCGGCCGCGGTTCCGCCGAAACCAAGGCGGCTCGCATCGGCGATGTCTTGCTCTCCCATCCCGCGGTGGACGAGGTCTTCGTCGATGACGATGCGCTCGCCGAGTTCTTGGAACGGTGGTGACGTGGACGCTGAATTTTCGGACGTCTGGCTCGAGAAGCTCGCAGCGCTGAAGAACTCTGGCGTCGACCCCTACCCTAGCGGGTTGCGGGTGGTCGATCGTGCCGTGGACCTGCATGCCCGCTACGCCGAGGCGGCAACGCCAGAGCCCGATCGGGCCACGATCGGCGGCCGCCTCATGTTTCGGAACCGGATGGGGAAGGCGGCCTTCCTTCGGATCCAGGACGGCACGGGGCGAATCCAGGTGTGGGCCAAGGTCGACCGTGTCGGACCCGAAGCATTCGCTCAGATCGACGCGCTCGACGTAGGCGACATCGTCTGGGCCACGGGCACGATGATGCGCACGCGCACGGGCGAACTGACCATCTCTGCCGACCACGTCGTCCTGGCCGCGAAGACGTTGCACCCGTTTCCAGACCGCTGGAACAGCGTGACGGACATCGAAACCCGCAGCCGGGCCCGCCACGTCGACCTCTTCATGAACGAGGACGCACGGGAGGCGTTCCGGCGTCGGAGCCGCATCGTGTCTGGCCTTCGGCGATTCCTCGAGGCGCGCGACTTTCTCGAGGTCGAGACGCCGATGATGCATCCAGTTGCGGGAGGGGCGGCGGCGCGCCCGTTCACCACCCACCACAACGCACTCGACTTGCCGCTCACGCTGCGCATTGCTCCAGAGCTTTACCTCAAGCGCCTCGTGGTCGGCGGTTTTGAACGGGTCTTCGAACTCAATCGCAATTTCCGGAATGAGGGCGTCGACGGTCGACACAACCCCGAATTCACGATGTTGGAGTTCTACCAGGCTTGGTCGACGTGGGAGGACCTCGTCGCGCTGACCGAGACGATGCTCGAGGCCCTCGCCGTCGACGTCTGCGGCGCGGCCGCGCTGCCGTTCGGTGACCACGTGATCGATTGGACGGGCCCTTACCGACGGGTGTCGATGGAGGAGGCCGTCGCGGAGGCCACGGGCTTGTCGGGCGCGGACCTTCGCAGCGTCGACGCCCTGGCGGGCTGGTGGGCTGCTGGTGGGCATTCCATGAAGGACGCCCCCCGCACGGTCGGAAAGTGGTGGGAGCAGATCTTCGGCGAGGTGGTTGAGCCGACGCTCATCCAACCGACCTTTGTCACGCACTTTCCGATCGAGATCAGTCCGCTGGCGAGGCGGTCGCCGGACCCCGACATCGCCGAGCGCTTCGAACTCTACGTGGCAGGCTTTGAACTCGCGAACGGTTTTTCGGAGCTGGCCGATGCTGTCGATCAGGCTGGCCGTTTCCGGGCCCAGGTCGCCGAGCGCAAGGCCGGCGACGCGACCGCCATGATGTACGACACCGACTACGTGCGCGCCTTGGGCCACGGAATGCCCCCCACCGCTGGCATGGGTCTTGGCGTCGACCGCCTGGCGATGTTGTTTACGAACCGGTCCTCCATCCGCGACGTCATCTTGTTCCCGCTGATGCGGCCAAGCGCCGGATGAAGCGCGTCGCGTTCGCCACGCTACCCGAGGTCGAGAGGGGGTCGTCGCTGCCAGCGGAGGTGGGTCTCGCGATGGCCCATTTGCGCTCGCCCAAGCGGGACCGTTTCGTGAGCGCAGCCACATTGTTGTGTGTGGTGGGCGCGACGCTCGGTGTCGCTGCGATGAACTGGGTCATGGCGGTCATGACGGGCTTCGAGCGCGACATGCGCGACAAGATCCTTGGCGCCAACGCGCACGTCGTCGTGTTCCGACTTGGAGGGGAGGGGATTCCCGAACCCGAGGTGCTCGCCGACCGCATCGGAGACCTGTCTGGCGTCACCGGCGCCAGCCCGTTTGCGTGGGGCGAACTCATGGTGATGGCCCACAATCGCCCCACAGGTGTGGTGCTCAAGGGCGTCGACATCGAGCGCACCCCTGGGGTCACGCGGCTGCACGAGGATCTGACGCTTGGGCTGACGGGCCCGCTGGACGACAGCGAGTCCCGGCGCCAGGCCTGGGATGCGCTCGACGAACCGGTCCCGTCGCTGGATGGCACGCCGCCGCTTCCGGGACTCGTGATCGGTGAGGTGTTGGCGCGCGAGATCATGGTGAGACCAGGCGACACCGTCCAACTCATCAATCCGCTTGGCGGGCCACCCGGACCGCTCGGCCTGCGGTCGCCAACCGTCGCTGCAGTGCGGGTCGCAGCGCTGTTCCGGTCCGGGATGTACGAGTACGACACGAAGTGGACGTACAGCACCAATGCTTTTGCGCAGGAGTTTCTTCGGACCGGCCCTGTGGCGACGGCCATCGAGGTCAAGGTGGCCGACCCGGACGAGGTCGAGGCGGTCGCGAAGCAGATTGAGGTCAGCGTCGGCCACCCCTACTTTCCGCAGACCTGGAAGCAGCTCAACAGCAAGCTCTTCGAGGCTCTGGCGATGGAGAAGTTCGTCATGGGCCTGCTGTTCAGCATCATGGTGCTGATCTCTGGCATGCTGATCGTGGCGACGTTGTGGATGTTCGTGATCACGCGTCGCCGCGAGATCGCCGTGCTCAAAGCGCTCGGCGCGTCGATCACGACCATCCTTCGGCTGTTCGTCATCGAGGGCATGACCATCGGGGTCGTGGGCGCCACCGTGGGCACCGCCCTTGGCCTTGCGGGCTGCCGTTTCCTCGCTTGGTACAAGTACCCGCTCGACACCGACGTCTACCACCTGTCGTCGTTACCCGTCGTCGTGGACCCCAAGAACGTCCTGGGCATCGCGGTCGTCGCCCTCGTGGTCTCGCTCCTCTGCACACTCGTGCCGAGCCTCGCGGCGGCGCGCTTGGACCCGGTCGAGGGGCTTCGGTACGAATGACGAACGGGATTGCCGTCAAGGTGTCCGGGCTCTGTCGCCGCTACGGCGAGGGGAATGCGGCCGTTTCGGTGCTGGACCAAGTCGACCTCGAACTGGCGCCCGGCGACGTCCTCGCGATCGTCGGGCCCTCGGGCTGCGGCAAGTCCACCCTCATGCACCAGCTTGGCTTGCTCGATGCGCCGACGGCAGGCTCGATCACCTTCGATGGCCGAGACGTGAGCCGTCTGGACGACGCCGCCCGCTCCGAGATTCGCAATCGCCGCGTTGGCTACGTCTTCCAGGCCCACCACCTGCTCCGTGAGCACGACGCGCTTGGCAACGTGATGCTACCGGTTCGTCTGGCAGGTGGTAGCCAAGCGACGGCGAGGACCCGAGCCGAGGCGTTGCTTGGAGCCGTTGGGCTCGAGCACCGTCTCCACCACAAGCCCGGCGAGCTATCGGGGGGAGAGCAGCAGCGGGTCGCGCTGGCGCGCGCGCTGGTCATGGGGCCGGGCCTCGTCCTCGCGGACGAGCCGACAGGCAACCTCGACCCGCGCACGGCAGCGGATGTGTTCGCGCTGTTGTTGGACCTGCACGATCAACTCGGGAGTACCTTGGTCGTAGTGACCCATAGCCACGAACTTGCGGCGCGCTGTGGGCGCAAGTTGACGCTGCGCGACGGTCGCCTCGTGGAGGTTGTTCGTGTGGGCTAGCCTTGCGTGGTTGTGGCTGGCTCCGGCCCGCGCCGAGGTCCCGGTACCGCCCGACGGCACCGTCGAACGGGTGCAGGTCGAGGGCACTGCGCGCATCGAGGAGGCCGCGGTCCTCGCCAAGGTCGGACTTCGTCGGGGCGAGGCCCTGTCCGAGTCGCGCGTGCGGCGCGACCTCGAAGCCGTTTATGCGACGGGTTTCTTCGATGACGTCGTGGTGGAACTGCGAGGTCCGCCCGAGGCGCGCGTAGTCGTTTTCCGCGTCCGCGAGAAGCCCGCCATTCGCGAGACCCGCATCGAAGGCGAAAAGAAGATTGACGAGGACGACCTGCGCGAGGCCATGGACCTGCGGGCATTCCAGGTCCTCAACGAGGCCAAGGTCGCGCAGACCGTCGAGGCGATGCGCGATCTCTACGTCGAGAAAGGCTACTATCTGGCGGAGATTCGCCCGGAAATAGTCGAGGTTTCCGACGACCGTGTCGACGTGATTTTTCACATCGAAGAGGGCAAGAAGGTCACGATTCAGAAGATTGCCTTCGCCGGAAACGACCACGTTCCGGCGGGCAAGATTCGGAGATTCCTGGAGGTCAAGCAGGGCGGTCTGCTCTCCGTCATCACGGGCGGAGGCAATTTCGACCGCGACAAGCTCGACGTCGACGCCCAACGCGTGTCCTACGTCTTCTTGGAGGAGGGGTACGCCGACGTCCAGGTGGACCCGCCGAAAGTGTACCTGTCACCCGACAAGCGAAGCGTTTTCATCTCGTACACCGTTCGCGAAGGGGAGTTGTACCACCTCGGGAACTTGGCGGTTGAAGGCGACTTCGAGGATGCCACGGGTCTGACGCACGACCGAGCGTTGGAAATCCTCGCGGGTCGGCCGGTGGCCGCTATCCAAGACGAACAGTGGCGCGCGGCGGAGGGCAAGAAGGGTCCGAAGGTGGCCGTAGAAACGAAGGCCGCTCGGCTCGTTCCCGGCGATGTCTTCAAGTACTCGACGGTCTCCGCGGTAGCGTCAGCGCTGGAGGTCTTCTACCAAGACCAGGGCTACGCATTCGTCAACGTCGTCCCGGACACGCGCACGAACGCCGAGAACCGGACCGTGGACATCGTCTTTCGCATCGAGAAGGGCGAGAAGATGCGGGTCGGACGCATCGACGTGTCCGGCAATGACACGACGTTCGACAAGGTGATTCGGCGCGAAATCCGGCTCGTCGAGGGGCAGACCTACCGGGGCAGCCTCATCCGGGCTTCCCAGGCGCGGCTCCGCCGCCTCGGGTACTTCGATGAGGTGGACGTCAGCACGCCCCGGGGGGAGGACCCGGGAGAGTTGGACGTCGTGTTCCGCGTTTCAGAGCAGCCGACGGGCAGCTTCCAGTTGGGTGCAGGCTATTCGACCCTCGAGTCCATCGTCATCAATGCGAGTGTGTCCAAGAACAATTTCTTGGGCCTCGGCTACACGATGGGCGCCAGCGTCAATTGGTCGAAACTCCAGAAACAGTATCAGGTGAGCTTCGTCGACCCGTACTTTGCCGACACCCGGTGGAGTCTGCGCTTCGACACCTACAGCGTCACGCGCCAGTTCCAACTCGACGAATACCAGCGCGGCGGCTCCGTTGGGGTGGGTCGGTACCTCGACACGCGAGACGACATCGAACTGCGCGGCGAGTATACGCTGGAGGACGTTGGGCTCAACAACATCGACCCGTACCGGGCCCATCTGTTTGGCGGGCAACTGTATCGGAATGGCCTGACGAGCACCGTGGGGTCGACCATCGCCGTCGACAAGCGGAACGACCGGTTGTTCCCCACGCGTGGCTTTTACACGTCGGCGTCAGCCGGCCTGTCGGGCGGTTTTCGCGTCCGCGACGATGCGATTCTCTCGCTGCTTGGCGGAAGCTACTATTTTGCCGAGACGAAGTTCAATTTCCGCCTTTACCAGCCCGTCATCCCGAGGTCGGAGCGACTGATCTTCCGCCTCAACACGACGTTGGGCAACCTGATGCCCACCGACGGCGGGATCATCCCGTACATCCACCGCTACCGGGCGGGCGGCATCCAGTCGGTGCGCGGGTACCAGTGGTACAGCTTGGGGCCGCGCGTTCGGTCGCTGTCGACGGACGACCCGATGCGGGCCGACGACGAGCTCATCATCGGCGGTACGCGGACTTGGATCAACAACCTCGAGTTGGAAGCGCCCATCATTCCGGCGGCGGGAATCAATGCGGTCGTGTTCTTCGACGCCGGCAACGCGTTTGGCGACGTGAACGGCCGCGGACCGATCGATCCGACGGCCCTTCGGTTCAGCTACGGTCTCGGCGTTCGGTGGCGCTCGCCCATTGGGCCGCTGCGGTTCGAGTACGGAGTCCCGATTCAACCGTTGGAAGACGAGCGCAAGAGCGTGTTCGACTTCGGCATCGGGTCTTTCTTCTGATCCCACGAAGGGTCTGAGTATGGCGCTCGAGATGCGCGACCGTTGCGAAGGGTGTGGCGCAGCGCTCGCCGTCGACGGCGAGGCGTGGATCTGTAGCTACGAGTGCACGTTTTGCCCCACGTGTGCGGCGACGGGTCCCTGTCCCAATTGTGGTGGTGAGCGGCTCCGGCGTCCTCGCCGTCCCGTCCCGCCGGGGACGCGTTCGCACGCGTCATCCTGACCGACGCCGCGAACGGCGTCGCGACTCGTCAGGCGGGGACCGCCGCCATGAAGGACCCTTCCGCGACCCGCGCCCCTTCACACGTGGCCCGCGCGTCGAAGGTGACGACGCGAGACCGCGCGGCGGTCGCCGTGATTTCTAGCCTCAGCGTTTCGCCGGGCCGGACCGGGCGACGGAAGCGTAGGCGGTCCATCCCCGCGAGGTAGACCGCCGAACCGGCTCTCTCGGGGTGGGCAGACAGGAAGAGCAGCGCGGCGGCCTGGGCGAGCGACTCGGCGACAAGTACGCCAGGCAGGATGGGGTCTCCAGGAAAGTGTCCGGCAAACCACGGTTCGTCGGCCTTGACGTGCCGGAGGGCGACAAGTTGCTTCCCCGGGTCGATCGACACGACTTCGTCGATGAGCAACATCGGCGGCCGGTGGGGCAGCAGGCGCAGAATCTCGTCGCGCGTCACGGCGAGTTGGCCCGCGTCATACGATGGACGGTGCGGACGATCTCCGGCAGTTCGGCGAGGGCGGCCATCTCCCGAAGCCACCGCTTGTAGGGGCGTGCGGGGCTGCCTCCGAGTTTGGCGCCCTCGGGCACGTCGCGCGCTGCACTCGCGAGTCCGGCGAACACGGCGTTGTCACCGACTTCGATCCCATCGACGACCGCAGTGCGCCCGGCCATGACGACACCGTTTCCGAGGCGGGCTCCGCCTGCGACGCCGGCAAACGCTGCGATCAGACATTGTGCGCCGACGGTGACGCCGTGGGCAATCTGGACGAGGTTGTCGAGACGTGTCCCTTGGCCGATGCGCGTTTCGTCGAGGGCCGCGCGGTCGACGCAGGCGTTGGCGCCAACTTCGACGTCGTCTTCCAGCACCGTGACGCCAACCTGGGGGACGCGAACGACACCGTCGGGCCCCTTGACGTGACCAAAGCCGTCCGCGCCGATCACGGCGCCAGGCTTGAGCCAGACCCGGTCGCCGAGCCAGCATCGCTCCATGACGACGGCGTGGGGCATGAGGCGACAATCTGCACCGATGTGGACCTCCCGGCCGACATAGGCTGCTGCCATGATCCAGGTTCGAGGACCGACGACGGCGTTGGCGTCGATCACCGCGTAGGGACCAATCGTCGCCGTCGGATCGACCCTTGCGGTAGCATGTACGGACGCCGTGGCGTGCAAGCCCGGCTCGGGCCAGTCGAGGGGGACGATGGCAGCGGCCGCGACGGCCCAGGCGAGGCGAGGGTCGCGGACGCGCAGGGCGACGACGCCTTCAGGAACGGGCAAATCGCGCACGAAGACTGCGCCCGCCCGTGTGGCGGCAAGGCGGCGTTCCCAGCGAGCGCCGCCGCGACAGAAGCTCAGATCGCTGGGTCCAGCGCGTTCCAGGGGCGCCAGACCCCGAATGACGACGTCATCGGGGCCGTCGAGTTGGGCACCGACCCGCGCCGCCAGTTCACCCGTGGTCAGCGAGGCCAAGTCTTCACGGGTGGACGGCGTTGTACTTGGCGACGAGGGCGGAGGTCATGTCGACCACATCAGCGGCTTGGTAGACGACGGCCTGCTTGTCGAGGACGAGCGTGTACCCCTTTTCCTTGGCCACGGTGACCGAGACGGCGCGCATCTTCTGGTCGAGACTATCGAGGAGTTGGCCGTAGGTGGCCTGGATCTCCTGTTGATAGCTGACGTATTTTTGCTCGAAGGCCTGTTGCTTTTGCATGAGCTCACCCTCGGCCTGTGCCTTGGCCGAATCTGTGAGCAACATCGCGCGCGATTGATACTCGCTGAGCTCGCGTTCGAAATCGGCCTTCATGCGATCGATTTCGGCCTTTCTCGCGGTGTACATCTGGTCGATCTTGGATTGGGCCGTCTTGCCCTCATTCGTCATCGTGACGGCGGCCTGAAAGTCGACCACTGCGATGGCGCCGGCCTCTGCGGCCAACGCGGTCCAGAGCGCCAGGGCTCCCATGCCCACCATCGTTCCTCCCGGGCGACTCGCTAACGCGTAGGAGGGCTTCGACCTTCCCGGTGGATGGACCACGGGGGCGCGATACCCGATCGCGGGAGGTCTCATGTTGTTCGCCCTTGCGATGTCTGCCCTCGCGTCTCCGACCCTGGAAATCGACGGCCAGTGTCCCTACGGCTCCACCATCACGATCACCGGCGCGACGCCGGCTGCGACCATCGAGGTCTACCGGGGTGATGGCCCCGGCTCCAAGGTGATTCCTGGCGGTGCCTGTGTCGGCGTCACCACGGGTCTGAGCACTTCGGGCTTCAAGGTCTCCTCGGTGGTCGCCGACGCCTACGGCAATGCCGTCATGACGCCAGCCTTGCGCGGCGCTTCCTGCGAGTACTGGCTTCAGGCCGTGGACACGGCCACCTGCGACATCTCGGCGGCCGAGCCCCTGGCGCGTCCCGACGAGGAGTGGGTGTTCGCGAACTACGCTGGGTTCTGGGACGGCGACGTCCAGTACAACGGCTCCGTGACGTGCGGTTCGGTCTGCGCGTTGACCGGTCGCGTGGCGACGGGCGCACGGTTCGTCTGCAACCTGCACAACAACGGCGACACCGAGGGCTGTACGCAGAGCAACGAGTTCGCCTATGGCACGGCGAATTGCGGCCTCATGGTCAAGGACGGCGTCGTGACGACCGAAAACGGCAACATGGAAGACTGCGCAGGCGGCGCCATTGCGTCGTGCGTGAGCGGGTCGTGTACCGAGGGCGTGACGTACCACGCCCTTCAGTGTCAGTGCATCTGATCTGAAGACCCGAGCGTCCACACCACGTCGGCGGCAGCGTCCCACAGCGGGTCGTGCGCCACGACGATGATGGTACAGGCCCCGCGGCGCCGGAGCACGGCGTCGCGGACGCGTTCAGCGGAGGCCGCGTCCAAGGCGCTGACGGCTTCATCGAGCAGCAGCAATCGCGGGGTGCCGGCAAGCGCGCGCGCAACGAGCAGGCGCTGGCGCTCGCCACCGCTCAGCTGGTGGCCGCGAAGGCCTGGGGGTCCACCCAGGCGGACGCCAAGTTCGTCGGCGAGCGCGGCCACGGTCGCGTCCGGAATGTCCCGACCCAGGGTCATATTGTCCCTGATCGGCAGGTCGAACACGATGTCGTCCTGACGGACGTAGGCCAGAGGGCCCGCCGGGAGGTCGCTTGGCGCCGAGCTGCCAACGTGAACCTGTCCGCCGTCGGGAGGTCGTTCCCCCGCCAGCACAGCCAGCAAGGTGCTTTTCCCGGCTCCACTTGGGCCGCGGAGGACGGCCAAGCCGCCCGCGCGCACCGTGAAGTCGAGCTTGTCCGCAAGTACGCGAGGTCCGGCCACCAGCCGAACGTCGCACAGCGTCACGGTGGGAGCGCTGGGGTCCCAGTGCCCGGACGGACTCGCCTGCCTTCGGGGCTCGGGGATGCGCCCTGCGGCCGCATGTGCACGCTCAAACATGGACACGGCTTCGGCGAGGGCTGCGGCGGGGCGCCACGCGAGTGCAACGGCAGCGCCGACACCTGCCAAAGTCGACGGGTCGAGCATCGGTGACGCCATGAAAAGCACGGCGATGGCCGACGCACCCGCCAGCCGCGCAGCGAGCGCGGGGCGGCCCCTGGCTCGGTCATATGCCTCGCGCGCGCCGGCGCCTTGATCGAGGGAGGCACGTAGCCGCTGCAAGGCTGCCGAGGTGGCTCCCGCCGCTCGTAGGGTTGGCCCGGCTTCGATGGCCTCCAGAGCGGCCGCCATCCATCGATCCCGACGGGCGGCAACTTCGTTCGCGAGCCGTCGAGTGTCGCGCCTGAGCCAGCGAGCGGCCGGGACCGCCAGACAACCGGCGACGAGGGCGACGACCGAGGCCGCCGGCGACGCCGCGACGGCGGCTACGGCGAGGCCAAACAAGACCAAGGGCTGGCGCAACAGGGAGACAGCGGCATGCACGCCATTGGCCGCGTCCTCGGCGTCGTGCAGTAGCGTTCCGGCGGGGGCAGCCGCGCCGTCCGCCAACGCCGCTTTGGTCGCGGCCTGCCGTGCGGCCGTGGCCATCGCCAACGCCACCCGGCGTAGGTGAACGCCGCGCCACCAAGTGATGAGGCCGTCGAGCGCCAAAGCGGCCGCTGCGGCGAGGCCCATCGGAAGGGCTCGGTCTGGCTGCTGCGTCAGCGCGTCCACGGCGGAGGCCAAGCTCGCAGCGGCCAGCCCTGGGAGCGCGCCCGTGATTGCGGCGCTCGCCGCAGCAAGGGCAACCTCCCTCCGGTGGGGTTGGAGAAGGCGCCACCACGGCCCATTCATGGCGAACGGCCGCACGTGCTGGCGAGATCCCAGACTCCCAACACCTCTCCCGTGCCGACCCCGCGCCCAACGATCTGCCGAGGTCCGTCTGCGGAGACGCACCGGATGGGCCCCGACCGTTGGGGTCGGATGAACCACGTGCACGGCGGGACGGGATCGGCCCACAGGTCGTGTTGGCCGCGCCGGCCGCATTCCGGCGCGACGACGACGGGGACCCCGAGGTGATGCGCCAACAGCGCGGCCTCTTGGTACCGTTCGGTGAGGACGGCGGGAATGTCCGCCGCCTCCGTCGACCGGCGTTCGGCTCCCTCCGGGAGCAGCCATGGGGCGGCGACGTCGGCCAGGGCCTCTCCGACGCGGAATCGGCCGCGGGGGTCGTCGGCCAGCGAAACCAGCGGGCGGACTGCGAGATGGGTCCACAACGCGAGTTGCGCAGCACCGGCCAGCGCGAGCCCGACGTCCCGGGCGCGCGTCAAGCGGCCGTCGGTACGCGAAAGCAACAGGCCCACCGGCAACCACCCCCAGGTGGGCCAATGCAGTTCGGGAGGTGCGCCGACGGCGGCGATGCCGTGCAGAAGGGCAAACCCCACCACCCAACGTGCCAACGGATCGCGCGACCCGACGATCGCGGCCGCCCCCGCGGATGCGGCGACGGGCGTGACCGCCAGCCATTGCCCCGCCGCGGCCATGAGCGGACCAAGCGGGTCGGCGGATCCTCGCCAAAGGGCCTGGGATGCCTGGAAATGCAGGGTGATGGCGTCGTGGCGTAGCAACCAGACGATGTGGGGCGCGGACACACTTGCTGCGGCCAGCGCCGCCCGAAGGCCGAAGGCCGCGGGTTGGCCGATCAGGGCGAGGGCGCCGAGCAGGGCGGCGTCGTGCCGAAACAACGTCGCGGCACCCACCGCGGCACCGAACGCCAAGGCGCGTCCGTCGAGCCAAAACCGCAGCGCCAAAGGAATGAGGGCGAGCAGGCCGACGTCGGGCGTCGCCAACGTGCCGAGAACGCCGAACGACGGGAGCGTTGCGCACCAGAGCGCCCAAGCCACCGGATTGGGCGTATGGCGGAGCAGGGCGAGAGGGGCGAACGAGGCGGCGAGCAGGCCGGGGAGGCGCCAACCCAGCGCGTCGTCCTGCAGCCAGGCGCCGAGGCCAACCGCCACGGCGATACCCGGCGGCTGGTCGTAGTAGCCGAGCGCCGGACGTTCAGACCAGAGCCGATACCAGGCTTCGTCGGCCAGCGGTCCAAGCGCGCTGGCACAGATGATTCGAAGGCCCGCCGTCACGGCCAGAATCCCAACGGCGGTGGCGTTCGGCGACATCCGTCCACGGATAGCGGGCCACCTGGGGAACGGCATGCGCGTCGCGGCACTCTGGCTCGTCGCGGTGGCGCTGCGCTGGCCCGGCCTGCGCGAACGGCCCCTATGGCACGATGAGGGCCTCACGTGGGCCGTGGCCTCCGCCCCGACGTGGTCCGAGGCGTCCGCTCGCTTCTTGGCGACCGAAATGCACCCGCCGCTCTACGACCTCTTGGCCACCGTCGCCTTGCCATTGGGGCCGGCATCGGCCATTCGATGGCCCGCCTTTGCCGCCTCGTTGGCGACGGTCGCCGTTCTTCAGCGTGTCGCATCCCGGGCAGGCGGGGACGCCATGGGGGAGCGCGCTGCGTGGTTCTGCGCGGTTCTTCCGCCTCTTGTCGCGTATGGTCGCGAAGGCCGACCGTGGGCGCTCGCCGTCCTCGCCGTGGCGCTCGTGCTCGACGCCAGAGACCGGGGCAGCGCCGCCCGCGTCCTTGCCTCCCTCTTCGCCCTTGCGTCGGGCTGGGGAGCCGGAATGGTCGCGGCGGCCGTCGCGGTGCGCGACCGCGCCTGGTCGTCGATCGTAGCGCTGGCGGTTGGCGGCGCGCTTGCGGCGCCGCTCGTCGCGCACCAGATGGCGGGCCTTCGGGATTTTGCTGCGCGACGCCCCCCGTCGTGGCCCGAGGATTGGCTGGCCATGGCGGGTTGGTGGCTGACGGGTTGGGACGCGGTCCCATGGGCGTTGGGGGCTGCCCTCTGGGTGGGATTGGCCACGGCGCCTGGGCCCCAAGTTCGCGCCTTGGCGAGCGCAACGGGCCTGTTCGTCGTCCTTTCGGTCGCTGACCTCTGGCCCCTTGGACCCCACCGGGGCGCCCTCTTGTTGATGCCCTTCGTTGCCCTGGCGCTCGCTGAGCGCCTGCCGGGCTGGAACGCGGTCGCGATGGTCGTTCTGCTCGGCGGCATCAGCGTTGCCAGGTTCCCGGGCGTGCCCGTGACGGACATTTCCGCCCTGTGCCATGACTTGGCGGGCGTGGTGGTCGTCGACCCCTCGGCCAGCCCCGCCTGGAGGGCCAACGGTTGCCCCTCCGGCGTCACCTTCGCGACCCGTTCCGTGGAGCCCCCCATGGAGGAGGGCGTCGACTGGGTGGTCGTGGCGGGGCGCCGCGCGATGTTCCCATGGGGGCCGGGCAAAGAGGCCGAGGGCGTACGCGCCGTCCCGGCGTCAGCGGGGTCCGGTCGAGAGTCGCTCGAGTAGGACGGCTCCGATGCGATGGACGGCGCCTTCAGCGCCGAGCGCCACGATGGCGCTACCTACGTCGCTTGGGAGGGGTTCTGCCGCGAGCATGACGTCGGCGACGGCGCCTGGATCGATGGGGGCCAGGAATTCGGGCACGGCTCGGCGGTCGACGATCAAGTTTGGCAGGCCGACATGTTTGACCGTCAGCCAACGGCGCGCAAGCCAAGTCGTCACAGGGTGGAGGAGGCCGAGGATGGCCATCGGAGCGCCCACGGCCGCCACCTCGAGCGTCGCCGTACCGCTGGCGACGGCCACGGAGCGGCTTCGCCTCGCCGCTTCGCGTACGGTCGGCACGTAGGTGGCGTCGAGGTCGCCCAAGGTCCCGGACGGGGCCGGGACGAGGAATGTGGCCATGGGCTCGCGGGCGCGGATGGCGGCTGCAACAGCGCACAACACAGGCCCATACCGGCGATGCTCCGATGCACGGGAGCCAGGCATGAGAGCGTAGGTGGACGCCTCTGCCGCGTGGGTCCCGACGGCAGCGAGGGGGTGACCGACGGTGGCGACATGAAGGGAGGTGGACGCGAACCACTGCGCTTCCCACGGAAAGAAGGCGACGAGGGTGTCGACGGCCCGCGCGACACGGCGCACCCGTCCCGGTCGCCAGGCCCACACTTGGGGCGCGACGATGTGGACGGTAGGAGTCCCCTTTGAGCGGGCGTCGGCCGCGACGCAAAGCATCAGGTCCGGCGCGTCGACCGTCACGACCAAGTCGGCGCCCGGCAAGGCACGCCTCGCCGCCTCGCGCGCCCGCCAGGCGGCACCGACGTGGCCCAGCGCTTCGACGATGCCGAGCACCCCGAGGTTCTCGACCGGGGCGAGGGGCGCGACGCCCGCGGCGATCATCGCCGGGCCGGCGAGGCCACGGATCACAGCGTCGGGCAGTCGTCGCCGAAGCTCGGCAGCCACGAGTGCGCCGATGGCGTCCCCACTTGGCTCCGCGGCATGCAGTAGGATGCGCGTCACGGCGCCAGGCGGGCCTCGATCACCATCCGGCTCGTGCAATCCTCGGGCGGGTTGTCGAGCAGGCCGGCGCCAGCCGCTTCGCAGTCGGCGGCGCTGGCGGCGGTCCCGCCCACGTCGCTGCGCGTGTCGAAGGCAAACACAGCGTGGGCGCCGTCGAGCGTCCACGTGCTGATCGTGCGCTCAAGGTCGCAGAAGCCAGCGCCTCCGCCAGTCGAGGGGGAAAAGGACACGAGCATGTACGTTCCACTGCCCGCGTCTTCGGACAACGCGTCCAAGGCCACAACTCGCCACGCCGTTCCGTTTTCGCAATCGTCGGGCCCGTCGCACAGGTTGACCTGCACCAGCCACGGGTCGCGAGAGCCGAAGGCCATCTTCAAGTGGTCGACGCCGAGGTCCAGGCCCTCGGTGGGGCCATCACATTCGGGCGTCGCAATCGTCGACTCCAGGATCTGCCAAGGTCCCTCCCACACGTCGGCGATGGGGTCGGTGCAGGCGAACCAGGTGGTGACGGCGCTCAAACCCATGCGGGCGCCGAGTGTTTCACGGCGTCGCCTCGTAAGGCCTCCGCCGCGGCCACGGCCCATGCACCGTCGTCGCCCGTTGCGAGCTTCGGAGAGGGCCGCCCCGAAAGAGCATCCACGACAGCCTCCCATTGAAGCGTCAGGGGGTCGGCAGGTGGCGCGGGCGTCGGGTGCCTGTCGATCCAGGTGGCACCGAGGTGGTGAATACGGAGCGTGGTCGCCGCATCCCTTGCCCATGTCGCCATGGCCGACGCCGAGCCCAGGCGAACCGTTCCTTGGACACGTTCCCGCTCGACCCGACCTTCGAAGGAGGGAAGGAGCGCGCGTCCAAACCAACGACCAAGGTGGTCAAGGTCGTGTTGGGCCAGGTCGAGAAGGACGTCGACGTCGCCGCCCCGCGGTCCTGGTGGCCGTGTCCGGACGATTTCCACGCGGTCTCCGGCTGCGGGCGACGGGGCGTCGAGGAATCGCTCGCAGAAGCCGACCCAGACTCGCCCCGCGGCGAGTTCGCGCGCGGTTCGCGCGTCGACCGCCAACGGCTTTTCGATGAGAAGCGCGAGGCCGCGGTCGAGCAGCGGACGTGCGACCATCGCATGGGTGGTGGCCGGACTGGCGACGATGGCGACGTCGACGTCGCGTGGGACGGCGGTCGCGGCCCGCGCTCCCCAACGCGCGGCGAGGGCCTCGGCCCGCGCCAGGTCGGGGTCGATCACGACGGCGAGCCGTGACGACTGGCTGCGACCCACGGTCCCGGCGTGGTGGGCTCCCATCGTGCCGGCGCCGACGAGGGCCACGTCGATCACGTGGCGGCCGTCCGGCAGAGCCCGCGGGTTGAAGCGGCAATGAAGTCGAGCAGCTCGGCGACCTCACTTATGTGACCGAGGCGGTCGCGGACGGCGTCGACGGCGTTGCGTCGCGGGCCTTCGGAGGCAAACAGGTCCCGCCATGCGTCCTTGAGCGCGCCAACGACCTTTGCATCCAGCCCCGCACGCTTGATGCCGATGATGTTGAGTCCGTACAGCCGAGCGCGGTCGCCCTGGGCCAACGTGAAGGGCGGCACGTCCTGCGCGCACATCGCGCCGCCGCCGACCATCGCGAGGCGACCTACGCGAGCATGTTGGTGGACGGCACACAGACCGCCAAGCAGGGCCCCGTCGCCTACGATGGCGTGCCCACCGACGGCCGCAGAGTTGGCGAACATCGCGTCGTCACCGATCCGGCAATCGTGGGCCACATGGCTGTTGGCCATGAAGTAGCAGCGGGCGCCAATTTCCGTCCGCCCGGTCCCCGTGCTGCTGCCGCGGTGGGCCGTGACGAATTCGCGGAACACGGTGTCTGCCCCGACCGTCAAGACGGTCGCTTGCCGCGGGTCGTGCTTGAGGTCCTGCGGCAGCCCGCCAAGCACGGCGTGGGCGCCCACCTGCACGTTCGACGCCAACGTGACCCCGCCGTGGATGACGGCGTGTGGGCCTACCACCACGCCGTCGGCAAGGGTCGCGCCCGCCTCGATCACCGCCAAGGGGCCTACGGTGACGTCGCCCAACTTCGCACCCGCGTCGACGACGGCGGTCGGGTGGATGCCCATACTGCCTCCCGAGTCTCGCTATCGCGGGGGGTGTCGCGGCGGATAGCCGACCGCGTGAATGCGGCCGTTGCTGTCTGGGGCGCGCTGACAGCGCCGTGGTGGGTGTTCGGAGCGCTTGTCGTCGCGTTGTGGCCGCGGTGGCGAGGGGAATGGCGCGCGCGCTTGCTCGGGGCCCACGGCGGAATCCGACACGGCGCCACCTGGATTCACGCGTCGTCTGTCGGCGAGGTGCGCGCCGCGGCGGGGTTGATCGCCCACCTCGAGGGCCCCATCCTCCTGACGGTCGAGACCGACACGGGGCTCGGCGTTGCACGCGGCATGGCCGCTCGCGCAGGTGGCGTGACCGTGGCGCCCGCGCCATGGCCGCATCCCTGGTCGGTGGCCCCGTTGTGGGCGGATGCGATGCCGCGGCGCGTCGTGTTGATCGAATCGGCGACGCCTTGGGCCGTGGTCGCATTCTCTCGCCTGGCCGGCGTGCCCGTCGTCCGCGTCGGCGCGCGCCCACCTCGATGGAGGCTTGGTCGCGCGCTCTTGGACTGGCTCGTGCCCGTCGATCTCACCCTCGCACGTGGCCCGGAGGAAGCGCTCGTGCTTGGTGTGCTCGCAGGCGACGACCTGAAGGACGTTGCGCCGGCGGATTCGGTGCCTTGGCGCTGGTCGCGCCCCTTCGTGGCCGGGTTGTCGACGCACGAAGCAGACGAGGGGGCTCTGCTGTCCCTTGCGCCCGGCGTTGGCATGCTGCTCGCGCCGCGGGTCCCGGCGCGGAGCGGGGAGATCGCGGCGCGCGCCCGGGCGTCCGGGCGGACCGTCATGTTGCGCAGTGCATGGACCGGCGGTGCGATCGAGGTCGACGTGTTCGTGTTGGACACGCTTGGCGAGCTGGCCGGCGCCGTGGTCGGCGCCAAGTGGGCCTTGGTCGGTGGGGGGTGGAGCGGGGGCGCGCACAGCCCGTCCGACGCCGTACGGGCCCGTGTTCCCGTTTGCGTAGGGCCGGACCTGGGGTCGAACGCAGGGGCACTACGGCGGGCGCGCGCTCGAGTCATCGCGACGCCGGCCCAATTCGGGGTCGATTCGAGCCCCTTGGATGCTGCGGCGGCGCCGTCGCCACCCTTGCGGACGCTCGAAGCGCTGGCGGGTCACCTCTCAATCACGACGCCGGAGCTGGCGCCGCGTCCCTGGGCGTGGCCGTTGGTTCCGTTGTGGTCCGTCGGATGGATCGCGCGGAATCTGACTCGGCGGGCGTTCGCGAAACGGTCGCCCGTGCCCTTCGTCGCGGTCACTTCGCGGGACGCCCGGGGACCAGGGAAGACATCGACCGCACGGGCTGTGGCGGCGCACCTGGCTTTGCGTGGGCATCGGGTCGGCGTACTGGCCCACGGCGCGGGACGTCCGGATCGGCGCCTTGGGCGCGAGGGGGAGCGTGACCCGCTGACGGCCCTCGGGGACGAAGGCGCGCTGTTCGAGGCGGATGGACACCTCGTCGCGTCGGGGGGACGGCGTGGAGAGGCTTTCGCGGACTTGCTCCGCCGAGGCGCGACCGCTGTCGTGGCCGACGATGCCGATCGCGGCTGCGGCGTGCAGCCTTCGGTGATCGTCCATGTCCGCCACCCTGCAACGCCGCTGGCTCGCGGGCCCCAGCCCGCAGGTGAACGTCGCGTGGGTTTGGCGCCGCCCCACCTCGTCGTCGAATGGGACGACGGGTCGGGGTGGCCGAAGCCAACGGGCAATGCGGCGATTCGTTTGACCTTTGGACAGTGGATGTTGGGTGGCGAGCCGGCTCCGCCGCCATCGGAGGCCGCACCTTGGGTCGACGTCCATTCGCGCCCGTCCGCACCGCAGGTGAGCGGCCCTGTCTGCCGCCTCGCCCCCCATGGTCCTCAGGTGGATCTCCCCGACGGCCTCTGGGCGACCACACAGCGGGGGTGGATGCGCCTAGGGGCGGGGAGTCGGGGCCGAACCGCCTGGAGACGAAGCACGGGAACACTCGACGTCGGCGCCTGTCGAGCAATTGACGAACTCCTGTTGGCAACCCGGTGTTAGGCCGATTGCGTTGGAGGCGGCGTGTTGGCGTGGTGGCTCGTCGCTTGCGACGGACCTGAGCCGGGTTCACCTGGGGATGAACCAGAGCCGACGGCGGAGCCCTTGCGGTTGTCCGGCGTGGACCTCGCTATCCGTACGTCTGTGGCGCTTCGGGGCGTTCGCCCCAGCCGCGCGGAGCTCGACCAGGTGGCGGCGGACCCCTTGGCACTCGACGGGCTGGTCGACGCGTGGGTCGAGAGCCCTGAGTTCATCGAGACGGTCAAGGACGTGCACGCCGAGTTGTTCCTCCTGCGCACCGATGCGGTCCCTCAGTTCCCGTCGATGGGCCTGATGGAAGGCTGGGATCTCCAGGAGATCTATGAGGCGACGACCAACGAGCCCCTTGAACTCGTGGCACGCATCGTGGAAGGGGACCGACCCTACACAGAACTCGTCACGTCGCCCACCATTTACGCGACGGAAGCTCTTGCCATCATGTACGACCTGCCTTGGGACCCCGCGGGCCCAGAGGTGCAAGAGACGACCTGGAGCGACGGTCGTCCGGTTTCTGGCATCTTGTCCAGCAGCAAACTGTGGCTTCGCTGGGAGAGCGCGGGCAGCAATTTCCACCGGGGGCGCGCCAACCTCATCGCCGACAAGCTGTTGTGCGACTCTTTCGATACGCGTGACATCGTCGTGGTCGGTGGCATCAACATCGCCGACGAGGAAGCCGTCGCCGAGGCGGTGCTGACGCTGCCCACCTGTGTGGGTTGCCACCAGTCCCTCGATCCGCTCGCCGGGTATTTGTGGGGCTACAAGTACATCCTTCATCGCAACGAAATCGCGGCGGCTATCTCTGACGGTTGTGTAGATGTCTTTTACGAAGGCGAGGTCCCGGCGTTGGGAACGTCCTACCTCGAGTCCCACTATTGCTACCCGCTGCAACAATACACTGTTGCTGACGAGGACAATTGGGCGGAACTTGGCCTCCGAGCGCCCGCCTATTTCAGCCGCGAGGCCGAAGATCTCGTCGATGTCGGGCAGATGATCGCCGAAGATTCGCGATTTGCGGAGTGCGCGGTCCGCAACGTGATGGCGTACGTCACACAAACGGACCGCAACGCACTGCCGCTGGCAACGACGTTGAAACTCCAGGAAGAATTCGTCGCATCCAACTACAATTTTCGGAAGCTCGCGTCGTCGATCGTGAAAACGCCGGAGTTCGCAACCTACGCCGAGGGGCATCCGGGCGGGAGCGACGCCTACAGTCGGATGCGGGTCCTGCGTCCTGAACAGCTCGCGCGCACGGTCGAGTCGCTCACGGGATTCTCGTGGGTCGCCGACGCGGACGCGTTGGACTGCGCCGAGGCAGAAAATGGCCGTTACGGCTCCCTGTGCTGGGGACCCGTCGATCTAATGACGAGCGACAACTTCGGGTTCCGATCGATGTCCGGTGGCGTCGACGGCACTTACGTCGTCCAACCGACACACGCGCCTACGCCCGTCAAGGCCCTGGTTCTCGATCGCCTAGCAGCGAACGCCGCCGCCCACCTTGTCGCGACCGACTTTGCGCTCCCGGCCAACGCGCGGCTTCGCTTGACGCTCGTCGAAGCCGATACGGACGATAACCAGGCCGTTCGCGCTCAAATCGAGTTGCTGCTCGGCGACTTCCTCGGTGAACCATCGCCAGCGCCGTCCCTCGATGAATTTGAGGCACTCTGGCAGTCCGTACGCAACATTTCCGACCCATCCACAGCTTGGATGGCCGTCATTTCGGCGATGCTCCAGGATCCGGTCCTATGGTTCAACTGAGCGGAGATGCCCGATGCGGTTGACCCGTCGCCACCTCCTGCAGGCCGCGCCTGGCGCCGCTCTTTGGCCCTTGGGCGCGCGAGCGCTGGGGCCTCAGAAGCGGCCAGAGCACCTGATTGTCGTCATCGCCGACGGAGGCTGGGACGTCACCTTTGCCTTCGATCCCAAGGTCGGTGTGGAGGGTGTCGAGGGACCTGAGGTCGACCTCGACGCCACGGTTCCCTCTGACGCAGAGGAAGTGCGGGCCTACGGTGACTCGCACATCATCGTCAATGACTACAAGCGCCCGGCGGTGACGTCGTTCTTCGAGTCCTGGGGAGACCGGGCCTGCGTGCTGAACGGACTCTGGATGGGCTCCATTGTCCATCAGGTCTGCAGATTGCGCCTGCTGACGGGATCGTCGTCGCTCGTCGCGCCGGATGTCGCCACCATCATCGGACACCACCTGGGTGGGGCTCGGCCACTCGGGACGATCGACCTCGGCGGGCTGGGCTTCACGGGCCCACTGGCGGCATCCGCTGGCCGAATTGGCGTCACCAGCCAAATCAAGACGCTCGTCGACCCGTCGGTCGTGTTTCGCGCACCGGAAGGTCAATCGCCCTACCCGTTGTGGACGCCGGACCCTGACATCCAAGCGACCCTCAGGGCCCACCTTGAGTCCCGGACGGAGAAATTCCGGACGCTGCGAGGACATGGCGCGCTCAATGACCTCCTGGCCGACGACTTGCTCGCATCCCTGGACCGCAAAGCGCGCCTGGAGGCGGAAGGCCCGTCGCTGTTTGCCTCGCTGGATGCGGGCGCTGCGCCGGACATGGCCTTGCAGGGTCAGCTGGCGGTCGAACTGCTTCGGGCGGGGCTGTGCCAAACCGTCACGCTGCAGCACTTCGACAATTGGGACACGCACGGTGCGAACGCGCTTCAGCATGAGCGGTACGAGTCGCTGTTCTCCACCGTCAATGGCATCATGGAAGACCTGGCCAAGGACGACTTGATCGACCGGACGATGGTGGCCGTCGTCAGCGAAATGACGAGGACGCCGCGCCGCAACGCGACAACGGGCAAAGACCATTGGCAACACACGTCGGCCCTTCTCGTCGGCGCTGGCGTGGTTGGAGGCCGAACGATTGGCGCGACCGACGACCTCCTGGAATCGCTGCCGATGGATCTGGCGTCGGGCGACGTGGCCACCTCGGGCGACCCGTGCCGCTACGACCACCTGGCCGCTGGCCTGCTCGCGGCGTTCGACGTCGACCCCGAGGCGTACCTGCCGGGCGTGCCGGCCCTGAAGGGCGCGTTCGCGTGAATTTCCTGGTCTGGCTGGCGGCCTGCTCCGCTGAGGAACCGTCCACGCCCACGAAACCGTCGGACGGTCCGACAGGCGCGACCGACGCGGCGCTGGACTGTGAAGTTGCGCCGACTTGGGACACATGGGCCTACGGCTTTTTTCAAACGTGGTGTCTGCCCTGTCACTCGGTCCAGGTGCCTGAGGCGTCGCGCCAAGGGGCGCCGGTCGGCGTGGACTTTGACTCCTACTCGAGCGTGCAGCCATGGTTGGTCGCCATCGGCGCCGCCGTGCTTGATGACGCCCGCATGCCGCCGGCCGGAGGGGTGTCGCTGACGGATCTTCAAGCGCTCGAGACCTGGCTGGCCTGCGACGCGCCCGGAACTGACGCCGCCCTGCCTGTTTGCGACAGTCCCCCACGGACAGAGGGGGACGTGACGGTCCTCACCACCTCGGAAGCCGCCACGCTGTGTGACGGCGTCGACGGCCTCTCGATCTCTGGCCACGTTGAAGTCGGCGGCGGCGTCGAGCTCACTTGTTTGTGCTCCGCGGACGGCGACTTGTACGTCTCAGGGATCGGAGACGCGGTCCTGCCCCAGCTGTCAGCCGTAGGCGGCGATTTGAGGTTGGGCAACGGAACCGGCGTTGTCGCGCCCGAGTTGTCAAGCATCGCCGGCAATGTGGATTGGGAGCGTATCGCCGTGATCAAGGCGGATCTTCCTCAACTCGACGTGATTGCCGGCGACGTGGTGGTGGATGGGACGGCCCTTGGAGAGATGGGTTGGTCGGATCTCGTCGACGTGGGTGGATTCCTGCATCTTGCCGACAATGCATCCATGACGGCGGTCGACTTCTCCCGACTCCGTTCCGCGGGCGGAGACATCCTCATTGGGGGCAATGACGCCCTGGGTAGTCTCGAAATCGACTCGCTCGAGCAGGTTGGCGGGTCGGTCGAAATCTCAAGAAATCTCGCGCTGGTGGAATTGTCCGCCTTTGTTCTCTTGGAGGATGTCCCGGGTGATGTGATCGTCGCCAACAATGCCAGCCTGGTCGAGTTGAGCGGCTTTACCGGTGCCGCAGACATCTCTGGGCATCTCCTTGTCGAAGAGAACCCGGCCCTCCTGACGATCGGCGGTTTTCAGCTGACGACGTCCATCGGCGGGGACCTCACGCTACGGTCGAACGGGGCCTTGGTTTCCGTGGCGGGATTCCAGAATCTGACGACGCTGGTTGGGAGTCTGGTGGTGGACACGTCGCCGGCCCTCGTCGGATTGGGCCCTTGGCCCGCGCTCCAGACCATCGATGGCGGAATCTCGCTCACGGGGCCCGTTCCAGGGGATTTGTCGGGCCTTGGCCTGTTGGAAAGGGTCGGCGGTACGCTCGAGGTCAGAAACAACGCCTTGTGGACGACCATGGGTGGCCTCGACAATGTTTCCGCGCTTGGCGGCCTGCTGCTTTCCTCCAACCCCGAGCTCACGTCGTTCGATGCCCTGAACGGGCTGGAGGTGGCGGGCCCGCTGCGCTTCGTCGATTTGCCAAAGCTGGCGTTGATTTCCGGATTTTCTGTGCTGTCGAGCGTCGGAGGCGACTTGGAAATCGCGGAAACGGGCGTCGTCGATCTCAAGGGCCTCTCTGGCGTCCTCGCGGTGGACGGCAACCTGATTATTTCGGAAAACGACCTGCTCACCCGACTTGACGATTTGGGGATGCTCCAGCTGGTGGTGGGCGACGTCCAGATCGTCGGCAACGATGCGCTTCCCACCTCGGCGGCGTTGGCCCTCGTCGCCAACATGACGGTGGTAGGCAACGTCCAGATCGAGGGCAATGGGCCCGACTGACGTCCTTTGCCGACACCTGAACGCCCTCGCGTCGGGCGTCGATCGGCCGGCCCGTGTGGCCCACGATCCCGTGAAATGGCCTCGCCGCTACACCATGGGCTCGGATCGGGAGATCGCCGGACTTGTCGCGTCGTCGCTCGCATTCGGCCGCGTCGCGGCGTTCCAGGAGACGCTCGGCAGCGTGTTCGCGGTTCTCGACGCCGCCGGGGGTCCGACGCGCGCTGCGACCATCTCCAACGGGCTCCGGGGCCTGGACCCGCTGCGCCATCGCTGGATTGGCGGGGCCGAGGTGGCGACGCTCGTGCGCGCAGCCGCGACGCTCGTTGGGCGACATGGCAGCCTTGGTTCCGTTGCGCAGGGGTCCGACTTGGCAAGCGCCCTTGGCGCGCTCGTGGACGCCCTGCGGTCCGCGGCCGGGGAGTCGGCCCCACAACTGGATCGACTGGTGTCCGACCCTCGGCGCGGGTCGGCCTGCAAGCGGTTGGCGATGTTTGCGCGCTGGATGGTCCGAACGGATGATGGCGTCGATCTCGGCGTCTGGAACCACCTCCGTCCCGACCAACTCGTCATTCCGCTGGACACGCACGTCGCGCGCATTTCGCGCTTCGTCGGGCTGCTCACGCGAGCGACCACGGACTGGAAGGCGGCCCTCGAGGTCACTGCAGGGCTGGCAACTTTCGACGAGATGGACCCCGTCCGCTTCGACTTCGCGCTCGCCCACCTTGGCATCTCTGGCGCTTGCCGAGGGTACCGACACCGACCGACGTGCGAATTGTGTCCGTTAGACGCCGTGTGTCAGGCGCCCCTTCGGATTCGTTGACTTGACGGGCCCGTGCCCTACCCTGGAGGGACGGGGGATTTGCGGATGTTCGGCGTGGCCCTCATCGTTGCCTGCCAGGGAGCCGTGCCCGAGGCGCGGCCCGCCGATGTGACGATGAAGCTGGGTCCGCGGGCGACTTGCGACGATCCAGGGGCGCGCGAGGACGCCTGGTTTGACGTGGACCCCATCGCCATGGCGCCTTCGGACTCTTGGGACATCTCGGCGGGTGCTCCGGTGCTCGCTGACTTCGACAACGACGGCCACGTGGATTTGTTCAGCGGAGGAACGGAGCCAGGCCTCCGTTGGGGTGACGGCTCCGGCGCCTTCCATCCGGACCCCGGCGCCACGGCGGGCCTCGACCTGAGCGGCGTCGCCGGCGGTGCCGCGGCGGACGTGGACGGCGACGGCGACCTCGACCTGTTCGTGGCGAGGGGTGGACGAGGGGACTTGTTGCTCCGAAACGAGGGTGGGTGGTTTTCCGACGCGACGAGCGCAGACCTCGCAGCGTTGACGGGCGCGACCCTCACGGCCGCTTGGGGCGACGTCGACGGGGACCACGACCTCGACCTCGTCACAGGGGGCTGGGGCGACTCGCATGACGCGCTCGACGCCCACGGCGGCGGCGTGCATTTGTTCTTGAACGAGGGCGGCGAGCTCGTCGACGCCAAGGCGTGGATGCCCGCCGAGGTCCTTGGGGCCTGGGTGTTCGGTGTCGCGCTCCACGACGTGGACGGGGACGGTCTGCCTGACCTCTTCAGCGTTGGGGACCGCGCCGACCTGCAGCCGTCCGTTCTCTTGATGAACCGCGGCGACCGCTTCGAGGTCGCGGGGTCGAGCGGGTTCCACGCAGGCTTCAACGGCATGGGGGTCGGGCTCGGAGACGTCGACGGCGACGGCGGCCTCGACGTCTTTGAGTCCAGCATGATGGCCGTGTCCCTACTTCTTGCGCGCGACGTGCCCGATGGGGTCGTCTACGTGGATCACACAGCAGGGATGGGCCTCGCACCGGACGTGGGTGCAAGAAACCAGATCGTCGGCTGGGGTGCCCAACTCGTCGATCTCGATCTCGACCGCGACCTCGACGTCGCGAGCGCATTTGGCGGCTGGGATGCCTACGACGTCCCGGAGGACCAGGACGACGGCCTGTTCCTGCAAGGGCCCGACGGATTTGTCGCCGCTGAGGGCTTCTCCAGCCGCGGCGCTGGTAGGGGCTTGCAGACGGCCGACATCGACAACAACGGTTGGCCGGACCTCGTCTTGGCTGAGCTTGACGGTGACTGGAGCAGCTGGCGAGGACGGTGCTCGACGAATGGCTGGATCACGGTGCGACTGGAAGACGAACTCGGGACCCCCCAAGGCGTCGGCGCCGAGGTTCGCGTGACCGTGGACGGTGAGGTTCAGACGGGCTGGATTCGGGCTGGCGGGACGGGCATGTTCGGCAGCTCTCCCGCCGAAGTCCAGTTCGGGTTGGGAACGCGGCACACGGTCGACGCGTTGGAAGTGCGCTGGCCGGATGGTTCACAGTGGCAGACCACCGAATTGATCGGCGACCGGGTGGTCACGGTGGTCCGTCAGCGTGAGGAGCGCTGAGGGGCCGGTCAGGTCTGGGCCTCGGCCACGGCGTTGGCTTGCTCGATGCGCGCCAGCACCCAGTCGAATCGGCCGGTGGCGATGCGGCTTTCGCAGTGGCCGCACACGCCCGCCGCGTTGACCTTGTCGAGGGGGGCGGCGCACGACGGGCAGTGGTGCAGGTCCGTACCGCCCTTGGCGTCGGGGCTGCGAAGGAAGGTCCAAACCTCCGAGAAGCGTCGTGGCGTCTTGGCGTCGCCCGCGACCACGTTGCCGGCGCGGTCGCGAACCGTGTCGATCATGCTTGCAGTCAGGCGGAGCGAGACGGACTCGTACCAGGCGTCCGTGGATGCGTCGGTGATTTCGAGCTTGGTCAACTCGATATTCTCGAGGACGTTTCGCAAGCCGTCTCTTCTGTAGGGATCTGCGTAGAACCTGAATTGCTGCCACAGGTCGTCGATGACCCAGGCGCGGACGTCGTCCATGCGGTCATCGGACCAGGCCTGCTGAAGCATCATGAACAGTTCCCGCGCACGTGCCTCAAAGGCACGTTTGTCGAAGCCGCCATGGCGGCCGGCGAGCGCCCGGAGGTCGCGATCGAGGTCCGGGCTCCGGACCGTCGGCGCATGGACACTCGGCTCGACGCCGCCGTGGTGCGCTCGTAGGTCGGGACCCGGGGCGACTTCGCGGTCCCAGCCGACAATCTCGGTGCACAGCCACGTGCGCTTGCCGTCGTTGACGGGCTGGCCGCAGGCGCGGCAGCGCCCTTGGCGGTCGCAATCCGCTGCGCTTCCACAGGACGGACATCCCAACCGGGAGACGACCTCGGGGTCGGCGCTGAGCGCCGCCGCGTCTCGCTCGAAACGTAGGGTCGTGCGTACGAGCCAGGGCCGGTGGCCAAGTTCCATCGAGGCGACGAAGCGGATGTCCACGCGGAACCGTCCCTGCCGTTCGACGACCTTCAGGACCTCCGTAGCGCCGATGACGACGCGATCAGGAACGCCGTCGGTCAGATGCTTGCGGAGGGCTTCGGCCGCTGCCGGCGCCAGGTAGGGGGCCAGAATGTCCGCCTGGTCCTTCGGCACGAACTCCAACGAGCGGCGGAGGACGAGGGACACGAACGCAAGGAAGGCGGGACGCGAGAAGGCGGCGTCGCGTTCGGCGACGGCTGCGAGGCCAACGGGCCGGCGCTTCCGTTCCTCGCGGCGCGGCGTCGTCCCGTGCACTTGGAAGCCTTTGGACTCGCTGCGAACCTTCATGCTGGCGAGAATCATCAGCACGATGGCCACGGGGATGCCGACTTCGGGCCACGCGATGATGAGCCGGATGAGCAAGACGAGGTCAATGCCGTCGCCGCCGCCAGACGATCCGCCGCCGAAGCTCAGCCCGCCGCCGCCGCCGTCGCCGAAGCCACCACCGCCGCCGCCGCCGCCGCCGTAGTTCTCACCACCGCCGAGGCGTGCTTCGGCGTCGACCGCGACGAGCCCAAGCAGCGCAATCGCGACCACCCAAGAGCGCCTCATGTGTGCACCCGAGGCGCGTCGGACAACTCGTTGGCGTCTCCCGCCAACCTTGGGAACGCGACGGCGAGTCGCTCACCAAGGTCGCTGATCGCCGCCACGACGGCGTCGGCGGACCCTTGGGCCAGCCGCGGGGACACGTCGGCCAACGTGCCGGGGGCCACGCGGCCATAGATGCCGAGGTCCGCCACCCAGGTGGCGCGTCCCTCGGCGACGCTGACGTAGATCAACACGCCATTCCGCCCAGCCGTACCGTGGACGACTTCCGTCATGAACGCGCGGAGGGCGGCGTCTTCGACCTGGCGGGCGCGGCGCTTGGTGGTCGTCAGCCAACGCGCGCAGAAGGCGGAGCCGCCCAGCCACAGCGAGATCGGCCAACTGATGGCCAGCTCGAGGCCAAGCGCAACGGGGTGCACGTCGAACGGGGCGAGGACGGCGAGCAACCACTGGGCGGCGGCGACGCCCGCGGCCACGCGCCAGGCGACGTCCGTGTAGGTACCGGAACGAGGCGCGACGACGACGACGAATTCAGCGGACGTGCGCGATTCCGCATCGGCGACTGCGCGAGTCACACGGTCGACGGCATCGCCGGCCCAGGCGCTCAACGTGCCGCCATGCGGGTCAGGCCGAGCGCATTCAAAAGGGCAGCCTCCTTGGCATCATGTTCGGCATGATACCAGTGCTTGACGTAGTCGCGCTGGGCGAGCGTGGGGATGTCGCCTTCAGGCAGTCCGAGACGATCCAGGACGTCCCGAAAGGCGATGTCGTCGGGGTAAGCGTAGACCAGGCCGTCGGCGTCGAGCACGACCTGGTCGCCGTGGCGGCCACGAATCCACAGTTCGGCGCGGGCGTCCTCATAAATGACGTCGGTGGCGGCCTCGATGCCGGCCGCGAGGCGGTCCGATGGTACCTCCATGGCGAGGTGGTCGATCGGCTTCGCCCCTTCGGGGCGTGGGTTCGCCCGATCCACGAACTGGCGCCACAACACGCCGTGAGGGGCCTCCATCGCGGTCCAGAGGGCGCGATGGACGGCAACCAACTGGTCGGGAGGGACCGACACGACGAGGCGCGTCTCGCCGCGGTTGTCGATCTCGGCAAACCAGCCTGGCGACGGTCGCCAACCGTCGTCGTCGCCGGCCTCCGTGACGCTGGCCGCTCGCGGCTTCATCCTCGGCTGTCCAGCCAGGCCGCGATGCCCCGGTTCGTCGACTCCAGGTTCGGTGTGATCAAGGTGACGATGAACTTCTCCACTTGGGGCCCCAGCCGTTTGGCCAGGAAGGAGGGGACACCGGGGAGCTCCGTGATCTCGATGCGCAGTTGCCCGGTCAGCACGACCCGGCAGGCCTTGGGACCGTCGGCAAGTATCGCTGTCCGCCCCCTGCATGTGACGCGGTCGGTGAAGACGCGCGTCTTGATCTGCCAGTCGCCCGCGCTGTCGGCGTCGGTCCAGACCGCGAAATCGTCCCACCGGAGGTGTTCGGGCTTGAGGAACGCCGACGCGACCGACGGGATCTCACGGTCGCTCGCCCATTCGTTGTGCAAACTGACGCGACCGTTGCTTTCCTCGCGTTTGCGGACGACGATTTCGCGGACGTCGGGGATGAAGCGCGCTGCTTCGGGCAAGTGGTCCCGGTAGGCCTCGAACACGGCCCGCTGGGGGTGCGCGATGCGCGCCTCGCTTCGAATGTCCATATTCGCTCCCGCAGCCGCGGCTAACCTCTGGCGGAGGCCCGTTCAGCGAGCGGGCGACATCCGAGGGCAGCGACCTGCGCCCACGGCAGCGACATCGCGGAAGTCGACCCCGGCGACGTCGACGGGCTCCACGACAGCCGCGATGCGCGCGGAGTCGAAACCCGACACCCCGCGCTGCGCCGCGGCGTCCCGCTCGGCGCGCGTGGCATTGCCGTCGATGCGCGACGCGAGAACGGCGGGTCCCACGAACCAGGGCTGGGTAAGTGCGTCCGGATCGGGGACGACGAGAACGGCACAGGTCGCGGACCGCTCGAGGATCATCGCCGGCCATTCGCCGGCCATCCACAACGGCGTGACCCGTTGGCTTTCCGCCGGCGTCTCGGGCGAAAGGGTGACCTGCACGACCACCCCTTCGGTGATCTCGGGGCGGTCCGCCCGCATCGTGTAGGTGAAAGGGGTCTCAAGCGTGAAGCGACGCGCCCAGACGAGGTCCGTGAACGTCGGATCGGCCGCCACGGCGGCGGCCGTGATGAGAAACGCGGTCATGTGTGCCTCAGAAGGTGAAGAAGAGGTCGTCCAGCGCCACGCGGCCCTGCACGCTGCCAACGATGCCGAACTCCAGGCGGAGCGTCGTCAGCTGGCTGAGATCAAGTTCGGGGTGACCAAAGCTGAACGCCTCCAGGGGAATGGAGAACGTTTGAAACTCGTTCGCCCATCCCTGTCCCGAACCGTCGCCGAAGCGAGGGAAGGGGTGTGGGGCCCCAGCGATGGGGGTCGTGTCGACGAGAACCTCGCTGCCGTCGCTGTCGACGAGGACCACTGCGAATGACAGCGGCCCCCCCAACTCCTGCGTGTTGGGGTGCCGCGTGCCCTGAGCGACCCGCATCGACAGGGCCCGCATTCCGGAGACGTCGCCGTCGATGAGTTCCCACGTCATCGTGACGGGGACGCCTTCGTCGAACGTGAACACGATGCCGCGGTCGGCATTCGTATCGTTGCTCGACCAAGTCATGCCGTTCATCGGGTCGGACTCGTTCCAGCTGAACACGCTGTTGCCGTCGTCGAGTTGGTCTTCGACCAGGTCGGCGGCCGTCGTGGTGACCGCCCCTCCCGAGGACGAGAGTTCAACCGTGGGCTCGGACTGGAAGTCGTCGATCTCGATGACGTTGGCCGACGTTGCGTCGCGGAATTGGCCGGCCAGGACCGGCGTGACACCGTCGGGGCGGAAGATGGCGGGGTCCCGCCGGAAGAGGTCGAGAAGGCCGGGACGTTCGCCGAGGTAGGTCTCGGCGAGGGCAAGGAAGTAGGCCTTCGCGACGGCCTGCGCAGCGGGTCGGCCGCAGACCGGTTCCGCCGCCCCATCGGTCCAATCTGCGTCTTCGAAGCCGCAGCAGTTGAAGTCGTTGTGGTCGGCGCCGTGGACGTAGGTGACGAGCCGCTCGCCGGTCGCATTCGTGAAGATCCGGTAGTACTGCACATCGTCGCCGAAGGCGACGCCGCCGGTGACGTCGCCGTCCATGCTGCCAGAGATGTTGTAGTAGGGCACATCGTGCGGGTTGGATTGGTCGAGCGGGTCTTGGAAAATGACGGGCGCGATGCTGCCGACAAAGCGGATGTCGTCCGCCGTATACGAGGGCGGTGCCACGATGCCGTCGGCCAAAGCGTCGTAGGCGATGACCACCCCTTCGCCACCACGGCTGTGGCCGACCCAGGCGATGCGGTCGCCGTCGATCTTGTCGACGAGCACGCCGCCGCCGACCGGACTGGGGTCTGCGAGCAGGGCTTCCGTGTTGTTTCCGGTCGTGACAGCGGCGGTTTCGGTCCCAGGCACCGTGTCGTTGCGGTGGGACATCACGATGTAGCCCCAGCTCGCCAGGTGATTGCCGAGGTAGTCGTACCAGTCGTAGTCGTGCCCGTTCCCGTGCGAAATCACGAAGAGCGGGCGGGCATCCATCGTGTCGATGTCGGTCGGCCAGTAGACGCGCTGGGTTATCCAGTAGGACGCCGTCCAATCGTCGCTCGACACGTCGTGGGGGCCGGGCGCGAGCAAGTCCCCAAGGACGGTGAGGGCCGGCACATCGCCGCCTTGCAGGACATCGCCGGGGTCGAGCGTTCGGTCGCCATCGAAGTCGATGAGAATATCGTAGGCGGTCGCGAGGTCGCCATCGGTTTCTGGCGACGCCCACAAGGTGAGCGGCGCGGAGACGAGGCCGTCGCCCACGGTGCCTTCGACGGAGGACACGGCCTCGAGGGCAGCAAAATTGGGATCCGTTGTCCAGCCTTCTGCGGTCCGGTGGGGGATGACCCAAGCCGTGAAGGTCTCGCCCGTCCGGTGGGCAAATCGGCTGGGGTCGAGGTGCAGACCGACCGCTTCGCCGGTGTTGGTCAGAGAGACGGTCTCGACGAACGCATCGGCAACGCCGAGGCGCGCGCCAAAACGCTGGGCCGGGATGGCGGAAACGTCGACCGTCACCTCTCCCGGACAGCCATCGATTGAGGCCGACACGCTGCCGGCTCCCGGGGCGGTGGCGCGGATGAACAGCTCCGTGCCGGGGTCGGCGCGGTCGACGAGTTCGCCGGCCGTATCGAAGACCTCGAACGGGGCCGGAACGCTGAGTTCCACGGGCTGGTTTGCGTCGATGAATATCGGCAGGGCCCAAGGCATCCGATCGGCGCCAAGGGGCCCGTTGTCGGCGACCAGGACCGGCGGAGCGACGTCGATTGCGAACGTCAGTAGGCAATCTTCGCCGCTCGGGGGCGGGGAGTCCGTAGGGCTGGGTGTGTCGGTCGGATCCGGACCAGGAGGATCGGTCGGGTCGTCGCTTGGGCCCGGGATGGGGTCGTCGATGGAATCGCTGGTTCCAGACGGCGAGTCGCCGCAGCCCACAAGCGCGAGGGTGAAGAGGATGTGCACCGTGCCTCCCTCGGCGCCATAGCGCGCCGTTGGCGGATCGACCGGAGGCGCGGCGTGGGGCTTGTGTGAGGGGCGGTGCGCTCGTCAGCTCACCGCATCGACGTCCTGACCCACCCGTTGGCCGCGAATTTCGGGCTCGATGACGACGTGGCCGTCGCGAAGGGATGCGCGCAGCGATCGAGTCGTAGTCGCGATGAGCTGCTCGGCCAGAGGCGCTGCGACGAGTTCCTCGAGGGCGCGCAGGGCAGCCCGTGCACCGCCGGCCGGATCGGGCACGTGGCGTGCGATCAGCGCGGGGATGCCGGGGTCCCAGGCCAGGCTGCCGCCTTGCTCGACGACACGTTCGCGAAGGCGACCAAGGTGGGTGGCGACGACGGTCTCGAGCGCATCTGGACCCAACCCGCTGAAGACGATGGTCTCGTCGATGCGCTGAAGCAACTCCGGCCGCAACACGCGACGGAGGCGCTCAAGCGTCGCCTCATGGCGGGCGCTCGCGCTTTCCGAGCCGAAGCCCATTCGAGCCTTGGCCCCTTCGCTCTCGGCGACGTTGGTCGTGATGACGAACCATGCTTCGCGGGCGTGGATCTTGCGGCCTGCGGAGTCCGTGATGTGGCCCTCGTCAAACAGGGTCAGGAAGGTCGCCGCGACGTCGGGATGCGCTTTCTCGAACTCGTCGAGCAGGACCACGCTGTAGGGGCGACGGCGCAACGGACCCGCCAACTGCCCTTCTTCGCCGTGGCCGGAGTAGCCAGGGGGGGCCCCTGTGAGGCGCGTGGCGGTGAACCGCTCGGTGAACTCGCCCATGTCGATTCGGAGCAGCGCGCCGCCTTCCGGGAAGAGGGCGTCGGCGAGGGCCTTCGCCATCTCCGTTTTCCCCGTCCCCGACGGCCCAGCGAACAGGAACACGCCGCGGGGTCGATCGGGCGACCGGAGGTTGGCGCGGGCGGTCCGGACGGCTCCGACGAGGCGGGAGACGGCCACAGGCTGACCCGCGACCCGCTTGCTGATGACCGCTTCGAGCCCCGCGATTCGGCGACGGTCCGTTTGCGACAGCTCGTGGGCCGGCACGCCCGTTCGCTCGGAGACGACGCGCGCCACGATGGACGGCGTGACGACCGCGGCGCCTTCAAGGCTGGCGTCCGCGCAGGACTCGTCGAGCAGGTCCAACGCCTTGTCGGGGAGGCGGCGTTCGGGCAGGTAGCGGATGGCCAGACGGACACAGGCCGTGATGGCGGCGGGCTCCACCGTGACGTCGTGATGGCGCTCGTAGTCCCCGCGGAGGGCCTCAAGGAGCTTCACGCTGGAGGCTTCGTCGGGCTCGTCCACCGTCACAGGCTGGAAACGCCGGTCGAGGGCGCCGTCCGACTCGAAGTGCTTGCGGTATTCGGCAAGCGTCGTCGCGCCGATGATCTGGATTTCCCCGCGTGCGAGGGCCGGCTTCAGAATGTTGGCTGCGTCCAGCGACCCACCTTCCGTCCGGCCGGCACCCACAAGGGTGTGGATTTCGTCCACGAAAAGGACGATTCCTGGGTTTTCCCGAGCCTCTTTGATCAGGTCCCGGAGTCGTTCCTCGAAGGTCCCGCGGTACTTGGTTCCCGCGACGAGGCTCCCGACCGTCAGCTCGATGAGCCGAGTCTGGCGGAGGCGCGGAGGCACTTTGTCGCCAACGAGGCGCTGGGCGACCGCTTCGACGACGGCGGTTTTGCCGACGCCGGGCTCGCCAAGGAGAAGCGGGTTGGCCTTGAGACGGCGCACAAGGGTCTTGAGGACCTGGCGCACTTCTGCGTCGCGCCCGACGACGGTCGGGAGGCATCCGGCACGGGCCAGGGCCGTCAGGTCGCGGCCTTGTTCGTCCAACATCGGCGTCGTGGATTCCACCCCAGGGACGATTTCAGGCAGAGAACCGTCGGCGACATGGGCGTCGCAAAACGCCTTGCCCTCCTGGGCGAATGCACTGTTGGGTTCGATTTGCAGCGCGAGCGACCAAAGAGGTTGGGCCTCGATGAACCGGCTGAGCGCATTGAGCGACGCGGCCTTGCCTTGAACTGCGAACGCGTGGCGCGGGCGGACGCCAAGGGCGCGATCGAACCAGATGAGCGAGCCCTCGAAGTCCCCCAACATGCGCATGGATTCTGCGCGGCCAGCAAGCGCGTAGAGGTAGTCGGGTTGCTGGGCGAGAGCCCCGTCGTAGGCCGAAAGGGCGTCCTGGTACCGCTCATCTTTGCGCAGCGCTTCCGCGATGTTCGTGGCCGCTTGGACGTGCCCGGGGTCGACGGAGATGACGAGGCGATAGGCCGCGATGGCCGGTTCATATTGGTGTTCGTCCTCCAGGCAGAGGCCGAGGCGGAGGGCGGCGTCGATCAGCTCGGGGTCGAGTTCGAGCGCCCGGCGGCACGCCGCGATGGCGCCGCTGAGATCGCGCTGGCGATGCAGCTCGCGCGCGCGTTCCAACTCTTCCGCGGCTGTGCCCGTGCCCTCGGTGGCGCCCTTGCGCCGACCCACGGCGCGGGATTCGATGGCGCTGTTGCAAATTTGGATGCCGCGTTTGACGAAGGGGCTGTCTGGGAGGAGCGAGCGCGCCGAGTGCCAGACGGGCAATGCCTCGTCGAATCGGCGGAGCGTGTTGAGAGCGGCGGCCTTGCCGCACAGCGCAAATGCGTTGTTGGAATCGCCGTCGAGCGCAGCATCGAAGCGAACGATCGCTTCATCGCACCGGCCGATGAGCCGCAGGGACTCTCCGAGTCCAGCCATAGCGACCCGGTCCGTGTCGTGTCGCGAAAGGTGGGACTCGTAGGCTTCCACAGCTTCCGTTTGGCGGTTCCCGCGACGTAGGGCATCGGCCCGGCCGAGAGAGGCGCCCGCGTGGCCGGGTTCGAGGTCCAACGCGCGCAGGAAGGCCGCCGCAGCCACGTCGTACTGGCGCTCCTCCACGGCTGCCAGACCGAGGTGGACCCACGGTGGCGCCCAGTTGGGGTCCAGGTCGGCGGCGCGTCGGAGATCGACGATGGCCTCCTGATACCGGCCTTCGTTGGACAGTGAGACCGCGCGTTCGACGTGGGTGGTCGCCTGGCGACGCGCATCGACATCGGGCTTTCGTCCAGGGCGCGCGAGCTCATCGCGCAGGGCCCAGGCTTCGGTGGACGTCGCGTCTACCTGCAATGCTTCGGCGACGACTTGGCGCGCCTCATCGCCGCGGTCGGCCCGGGCCAGGGCGCGCGCGTGGCCAAGCATCGTCGCCACGTGCCGCGGCGCGAGGCGCGCAGCCCGCGACCAAAGGCCCAAGGTGTCGGCGTCCCCAGCGGCGTCGGCGGCCTCGGCAGCACGCCTTGCGATGGTCGCGTCTTCCGGATTCAGGACGCCGGCTCGATTCCAAGCGGTGGCAGCCTCGGTGCGCTCTTGTGCTCGGGCGGCCAGATCCGCCCACTCCAACGTGGCGTCGAGCCAATTCGGCGCGCGGTTGACCGCCTCTTGTGCGGCCTCCAGGGCTTCCTGCACACGTCCATCGCCGGCCAAGGCGAGCGCCCACGCGATCGACGACTCGGCCGCCTGCCGGTCCGGGCCCGGGTTGGCGGTGGCGGTCGGTTCGTCTTCGATGGCGCCGAGGGCCTCGGCGTCGCGGAGGCCCGCCCGGGCCTCAGACAGTCCGTCCTCCGCGAAGGGCGTCGTGGGGTCGAGGTCGATCGCCCGCTCCCAAGCGACGATGGCCTCGTCGTAGCGCCACAGGGCGTTCAGCGCGGCGGCCTGGCCGCGAAGCGCAAACACGTGGTCCGGGTCCTCGCTGAGGGACCGCTCGAACCACTGAAGGGCCTCGGTAGGTCGGCCCAACATGCGGAGGCTCTCGCCGCGTCCGGCCAACGCGTAGACGCTGTCGCCGCGCGAAGCGAGCACCCGGTCGTAGGCGGCGATGGCCGGATGGTAGCAACCCACGCTTCGCAGGGCTTCAGCCAGCGAAAGGGCGACCTCCATGTCCTCTGGCAGCCACTCAGCCGCTCGGCGCCAAGTGTCGACCGCCCAAGTGGGACGGTCGAGTTGCTCATAGCAACGGGCGAGGGCAGCCCAAGCGCGTCCGTAGGTGTCATCGGCGGCGACGGCAGCCTGTAAGGCCGAAAGGGCACTCTCCTGGTCGCCGGACTCGGCCAGACGCAGTCCTCGATTGTATTGGCCGCGGGCCCGCTCCCGGGTCCTCACGCTCAGGCCTCCGGCGGACAAGGTAGCGCGCCGATGGCCGCGCTGGGGCCTATCGGCTATCGCCCGCTCGAATTTTGTGGATTCGTCGTGATCGCGCTATGGTTGGCCTCCCCAGCCCTCCCGTGTGGGCAAACGACGCACGTCTGGACGGTGCTCGAAGCTGTCGACGAGTTGCCGCCCGGCGCGCTGCGCGACCTGCTTGCGGACCCCGCGATGCGGCCAGCCCTGGTCGGCGGGACGATGTTTCCGGACGGCGGCTACAGTCACATCGTCGAGCATCCCTACGGCGAGGTTTCGCATTGGGAGCCGTTTCAGAGCTCCTACGGGGCCTGGATTGCGGCGTCGTGGCCGGGTCTCGAAGCGGATACCGAAGCGCGCAACCATTTGGCCTTCCTGTTCGGGCTCGCCGGCCACGGCCTTGGCGACCAGCTGTTTGACGCGTCCTACCTGTTGCGCAGCCAGGCGATCGACACATGGGGGCCCGACGGCGCGGACACCGCTACCGACGTCGTTTTCGGGGCAACATTCGGGGGTTGGCCGACGGAGGAACGCTGGGTGCCCTATGAGGACCTGGTGCAGCGTTTTGGTGAAGTCGGAGTCGAGGTGGACGTGCCGACGATGGAACTCGGCATGGCCAGCCTCGAGGTTGCGCTGGCCTTCGTGGCGAGCGCGGCGACGCAGCCCGATGTCGTCGCCGAATACGAGGCCGTCGTACCTTGGGCCAATGCGCACCTTTTGGACCCGACCATTCCGGGGAGTCCCGCCCGGCTGCCGAAGGCCATCGCCGCGTATTGGGTGGCCCTTTGGCAGCGTCTGCATGGGGGACCCCCGACCGCCGACTTGGTGGTACACGCCGAGCCTGAGGACGGCTCGTTCGCCTTACCGACGGACCCCGGCGAGCTTGCCGACCACGTCCATCTGGTCTTGGGGTCGGCCGTCGACGAGGAATCCGTGGAGACCTCGGTGCGTGCCACGGCGAACGGCCAGGACGTTCCAGTCGAGGCGTGGATGTACTATGGCCAGCACACCAACGTGCTGAACATTCGGCCGATTGAACGTTGGCCTGAAAGTACTACGGTTTCTGTTCATATTGATGCAGGAATTCCGAATTTCGACGAATCCTGGGTTTCGAGTGAACCCGCCGTCGTGACCTGGTCGACGGCCGCCGAGGCGCCCGAGGTGCCTGCCGAATCCTCGGGATGCGCCGCGTTCGGCGGATTGCCCTTGTTCGTCTTTCTGCGCCGCCGGTCCCCGAGGTGCCCGTGTTGATGGGAGTCCTTTTTGCGCTGGCCTGCCGGGACGGCGGTGGCGGCGATCCGACGGACGCGTCGGCTGGCGACAGCTGCGGCGACGGTGTGGTCGACGCCGGCGAAGTCTGCGATGACGGCAATGCTGACGACCTCGATGGCTGTACAGCGGCCTGTGCACCCGCGTCTTGTGGGGATGGCCTGCGTGACGAGCTCGTTCCAGGCGTATCCGCGCTCGTACTCAACTACGTCGTCGGTGGACCCTGTGGTGGTCCGGAGACCTTCGACGTCGCGTTCATGCTCGACGGCAACGAAGTCGCGCGCGTGTCCGAAACGGGCTTGACCTGCCTCTGCTACCAAGGCGCCCACCAGTTGCGGGTCTCTGACCCGGCCGTTCTCGACACGTTGTCGCCGGAGGGGAACCGGTACGGTGTGGCCCTGACGCCCTGGGGCGATCCGGCGACCGAACCCCAACTCTACTGGGCGACGGTCACGTTGGAGGGGACGGACGACTCCATCCGCATTTACGAGTACGAACCCGGCTTGGCGGATGCGGAGGCGCTGTTTCCATGTTCGTGGGTCACGAATCCCAACGAGGGCTTCGAGGTGGAGCGCTCACCGACCGTCGAGGTGTTGGAAGCCTGCGACGACGGCAACGACTTGGACGGCGACGGGTGCGACGCGGACTGCACCGTCACTGCGTGTGGAAACGGACGGGTCACGGACGGCGAGGACTGCGACCCTGGCGACCCGCGTTTCGGCTCGCTGATGACGGTGGACTGCGACATCGACTGCACCGTCCCTGAATGTGGAGACGGCGTCGTCAACGCGTTGGTCGGCGAGTTCTGCGACGATGGGAACAACGTGGACGACGACGGTTGCACGGCCTGCGGCGACGACGCGTGCGGCGACGGCATCGTGCAGGTGGGCGAAACCTGCGACGATGCGAACGCGGAGAACGGCGATGGCTGCAGCTTTGGCTGCCTGTTGGAGGGATGCGGAGACGGCGTGATTCAGGTCGGCGAGGCGTGCGACCCTGGGCCTGGCGGGGGCGACGGTTCCTGCGTCGGGTGCCAGATGGCCTGTGGGGATGGGGATGTGGACCCGCTCGGCCCTGACGCCGACGCTGTTTTTCTGCGGTGGCTGGCGTCGGATTGCGGCGACAGCGCGATGGAATTGTGGCTCGACGGGGAATTCCTGGCGTCGTACGAAGTGGAAAGCGAATTCGTCTGCTATGCCGACGAGGAAATCGTCGAAGTCGATGAGCCGGGCCTGAAGGCGGCCCTGCGCGCCGGTGCACACGATGTCGAGGTGCGCGTCGCCAGTGCTTGTCTGAACGCCTCGTACGTGGTGCTCGACATCGACGGTGAGGAATTGGCTTTGTGGGCGCCCTTTGGCACCGACATCGACTACCATTGCGATGCCTACGCCTGGTACACGGGCTCGGTCCTTCCGATCTACGCCGAGGCCTGCGACGACGGTGGGGCCGTGTCGGCGGACGGCTGTAGCGCGTCGTGTGGTCGTGAGGTTTGCGGCAATGGCGTCCTCGACGTCGACGAAGGGTGCGACGACGGTGGAACGGCCGAGGGCGACGGCTGCGACGACCTTTGTCGGCCCGAAAGCTGCGGTGATGGAGTCGTCGACGAGGTCGAAGGCTGTGATGACGGTGAGCGCGTCGGCGGCGACGGTTGTAGCGTGCTTTGTACCGTGGAGGCCTGCGGCGATGGCCGCCTGGACGTTGGCGAGGCCTGCGATGACGGGGCTCGCGACGGGGGCGATGGCTGCGATGCCCATTGCGCCGTGGAGGCATGTGGCAATGGAGTAAAGGACGTCGGCGAGGGCTGCGACGATGGCGCGACGGAGGGGGGCGACGGCTGCTCGTCCGTCTGCCTCGTCGAAGGTTGCGACCCTGCCGGCGACGGCGACGGCGACGGCCTGACGGACTGCGTTGAGACTGGTACCGGCCTGTTCGTCGACGCGAACGACTCGGGATCGAATCCGGAGGACCCCGACACCGACGACGACGGCTTGCTCGACGGCGACGAGGTGCTGGAGCGGGCGCCGGGCTTGAATCTGCTCGGGATGGGCTGCGATCCCAATCACCGGGATTTGCTCTTGGAAGCCGATTGGGTGGCGTCGGAACTTTGCGACGACATCGACGGGCTGGCGCCGGGCAGCCGCTTCGAGGCGTATTTGGAGTCCACATTCGCCGCGATGCCGATACTCAACCCCTCAGGGCGTTGGGGCATTCATGCCGTAGTCGACCGCGGCCAAGGCGGTGGCTACGAAGGCGGGAACCGGGTGGAGGGATTTGAGGAAGAATTTGCCGCGTTTGGGGGGACGTATTTCGACATCGAGGCCGAGCATTTCGCCCGAAAGGGATGGTTCCACTACCTCCTGTTCAGCAACGGCTTCCAGACGACGGGCTACCCTTGGTATGGCGGCATGGCTTTCATGCCCGGCTGGGAGGTCCACCTCGGCCCTTGGTGTGGGGGCGCGGAGGATTGGGGTAGCGTCACCGTCCATGAGCTTGGCCACAATCTCGGTTTGGACCATGGCGGTCCGTACGACGGCTGCAACTACAAACCGAATTACGACTCCGTGATGAATTACGGCAACGGCGCCTACGACACGGATTGCGACGGCTTGCTGGAAGCCAACCCCCTGTTTTCGGTAGGGGCGCTCGAGCCGCTGGATGAGAACGCCTTGGACGAGTCTTTGGGCGTGTGTGGGTCCTGGGAGGACTGGGACGATGACGGGAAAGAGGATGTTGGTTTCGTTTCCGTCGACCTGAATTCCAGCGAATCGGGGCCCTGTGGCGGTCCGCTGACCGTGCTCGAAGACCGCGACGACTACGCCGGGCTCGACTTCGTCAGCGGCACCGCGGCTGTAGCGCCCATTCCGGGGGCGCTGCGGGTGGACGGCCGCGGCGAAGGACGGGTGTGCGACGAACGCGACCTTCCGGGCGCCATTGACCGCGGCCGTCGGAGTTTTGTCAGCCCGGCGCGTTTCTGACGGTCGAGGCGAAGGAGGTTGGGTTCAGACGTCGAGGTCGTCGGCGTCCGCGGCGCGCTCCGTGATGAAGCGGTAGCGGTTCGCAGGGTCCTTGCCCATCAACTCGGAGATGCGCTCGTCGGTCGCCAGCGGATCCCGAATCTCGACGCGAACGAGCCGGCGACGCTGGGGATCCAGCGTTGTCTCAAACAACGTTCGGGGCGGCATTTCACCCAAGCCCTTGAATCGCGTGATCTCGGGCTTGGCGCGGGGGGGCAAGCGCTTGAGAATCCTGTCGCGGTCGCGGTCGTCGCTGGCCCAAAACGTGTCGGAGCCCGACGCAATCCGGTAGAGAGGTGGCTGCGCGAGAAAGAGATGCCCGCCGTCGATGACGGGGCGGAGGTGCCGGTAGAAAAACGTCAGGAGGAGCGTCGCGATGTGGTGGCCGTCGCTGTCGGCGTCCATCAGCAAAATGACGCGTTGGTAACGCAGGCGGTCGGCGCGGAAGTCGCTGCCCATGCCGCAACCAAGCGCGACGACGATACTGTTGAGTTCCTCGTTGGCGAGGAGCTTCTTGGCAGTCGCCTGCTCGGCGTTGAGCACCTTGCCGCGAAGCGGGAGGACGGCCTGGGTTCGGCGGTCCCGGGCCTGTTTGGCGGACCCGCCGGCCGAGTCGCCCTCCACGAGGAAGACCTCGCGTTCGTCGGTGTCGGTGGCTGAACAATCCGCGAGCTTGCCCGGGAGCGCGAGGCGGCTCGTGGTCGCCGAGCGGGCTCGGACCTCGTTGGCTGCAGCTCGGCTCGCGATACGGACGCGCGCCGCGGCGATGGCCCGAGCAACGATGGCCTCGCCGGTGGGCCGATTCGCGTGCATCCACTGTTCGAGGGCGGGACGAACGATGCCCTCGACCAAACCGCGAACGTCGGGGTTGTTGAGCCGTCCCTTCGTCTGCCCTTGGAATTGGGGATCCCGCAGTCGTACCGACAAGACGGCCACAACGCCTTCGCGTAGATCCTCAGCCGTCAGGGTCAGATTCCGCGGCATGAGGTCGTGGGTTTCGATGAATGCGCGGACCGCGCGGGCCGCGGCGTCGCGAAGGCCCTGTTCGTGTGTGCCACCGTCGGAGGTGTGAATGCCGTTCGCGTAGGACAAGACGCGTTCAGTGGGCGCCTCGGTCCACGTGATGGCGAGGTCGACGCGAATGCCCTGGGTGCGGTCAATCGCAAAGCGAGCGTCGAAGGACCGGTGCAGACCCTCGCGGGTGACGAGGGTCTCCACGTAGTCGCTCACGCCGCCGTCGAAGCGAAACTCGGTCGACCTGCCGGTCACCTGGTCGCGGAACACGATGCGCAGGCCCTTGTTGAGCCAAGCGCGCGTCTCGAGGGCCGCGTGGATTCGGGCCGCCTCGAAATGGTGTTCCTCGAAAATGGTAGGATCGGCCGTGAACGTGATGGTCGTACCGGTGCCGCGAGCAGGGCCGACAGGGACGACCGGGCCTTGGGGGACCCCGCGCTTGTAGCTCTGGACCCACTCCTGACCGTCGCGGCGAATGCGCGCCTCGAGGTGGCTGCTCAGCGCGTTGACGGCGCTGCTGCCGACGCCATGGAGGCCGCCGGTCGCCTCATAGGACGCGCCGCCGAACTTCCCGCCTGCATGGAGCGTCGTCAACACGACTTCCAACGCCGAGCGCTTGAGCGTCGGATGTTCGTCGACCGGGATTCCGCGTCCGTTGTCGTCGACGGACACCGTGGTGCCGGAGCTGTGCAGGGTCACCGTGATGCCGGTGGCATGGCCATTCATCGCCTCGTCGACGGCGTTGTCGACAATCTCCCAGACGAGGTGATGCAGTCCGCCCGTTCCGGTGCCGCCGATGTACATGCCTGGCCGCTTGCGGACAGCTTCGATTCCGTCGAGAACCGCGATGTCCCGCGCCGTGTAGCTAGGGGGCCGCGCCATCAGGCCTCCGCTGGGTCAGATGGACCCAAGAGAATGATGGGACCGCGTTTCCAGACGTCGATGGTCCCGCGTTGAAGGACGACGTGGCCGCGACCCCCGCGAGGCCCGAGGCCGAATTTCTTTTCGCAAACGACGAGTTCGCGTCCCTGAGCCGTGACGACGGCCGCTCCCGTCTCCGCGTCGGGGGCAAGCACAAGGGCCATCACGGTGTCGTCCTCGCGGAGCTTGATTCCGGTGACGCCCTTTCCCGCCGCCCGCAGGACGCCGACCTCGTCGGCCCCGAACACCGCTGCCCGGCCGCGCAGCGTGGCGATGCAAACGCGGTCGCCCGGGCGGACTGCGCTGGCCAGGAAGACGGTGTCCTCGCCGTCCAACCGTGCGTACTTCCGGCCGTTGCGCGTGGAGGGCTCTTCGTGTGCGGCGGTCGCAAATCGCAGAACGCGCCCGTGAGCCGTGATGGCGAACGCGTACGGTCCCGGCGGGTCGTCGCCGAGCGGGAGGGCCACTTGAGCCGGGCGATGGCGCACGTCGTGCGACAGGACGCCGACGACGCGCTCGCCGTCCGCGAAGGCGAAGCGTCGCTGGAGGGGTTCGCCGTGGCCGGTGGTGTTGGGGACATCGTCGACGCGCATCGTGTAGGCCGAGCCCGCAGACGTCAGAAAGGTCAGGGTCGAACGAGTGCGGACGCGCAGGAGGACGGCGATGGCGTCGTCTTCTCGAACGCGGATGCGGCCAAGGTCGGAGAAGGACGCTTGGCGTTTGATCCATCCGTCTTTGGTGACGACCACGTAGGCGTCTTCATCCACGATGTACGCGGACTCTTCGAAGGTGAGCACAGCGGCCGCCGGGGCGACGACGGTCGTGCGCCGCGGACGCCCGTAGGCGGAGCGAAGCGCGAGCAACTCGCCGCGCACGGTCGCCCAAAGCTCCTCGTCGGAAGCGAGGACGGTCGCGATGCGGTCCGCGGCCGCACGCTTCTCGGCCAGTTCCTCGAGGACGAGGCGGATTTCCAGGCTGGCGAGCCGGTAGAGGCGCAGGTCGAGGATGGCGTCGGCCTGCAACTCGGACAGGTCGAAGCGGTCCATGAGGCGCTCCCTGGCGTCGCGCCGCCCTTCAGAACGCCGAATGAGGGCGATGGCCTCGTCCAGCGCGTCGAAGATGCGCGCAAAGCCCTCGAGGACCTCGATTCTCTCTCGCAGGGTGGCGAGTTCGAATTCCAACCGCTTGCGAACCGTGTCGTGGCGGAAGTCGAGCCAAAAGAGGAGCGCAGTGCGTAGGTCGAGGCGAACGGGGGCAGTCGCATCGCCGGACTCGTCGGCCGGGACGAGCGCGGTGAGGTTGATCGGGAAGGTCGTTTGCAGTCCCGTGCGCCTGTACAGCCACGCCATGACCTCTTCGGGGGTCGCGCCGGCGCGCAGTTCGAGGACGACGCGGACGTCTTCGGTGGACTCGTCGCGAACGTCAACCAGTTGGGGCAGCCGCTTCTCGCGCACGTGGTCGGCAATGTCCTCGACGAGGCGCGCCTTGTTGCTTCCGTAGGGGACGGAACGAATCACGACCTGCGTGCGGCGACCGTCTTTCTCGACGGCCCACTCCGCCTGTACCTTCAGGGAACCTTGGCCCGTCGCGTAGGCGTCCCGGATTTCGTCTCTGGTCGCGAGGATGCGGCCCCCGGTCGGAAAATCGGGTCCTTGAATGTCCTCGAGCAGCGCTTCGAGGGGGGCCTGCCGGTCGTCGATCAAGCGAACGGCGGCCGAGATCACTTCGCCAAGGTGGTGGGGCGGTATGCGGGTCGCCATGCCGACGGCGATGCCCTCGCAGCCGTTGACGAGCAGGTGAGGGAACTGGGCAGGGAGGACGACGGGCTCGACCCGCTGGCCGTCGTAGGTCGGCCGCACTGGGACGGTGCGCTGGTCGAGTTCGGTCAGCAACTCTCGCGCGGCGCTCGCGAGCCGGCACTCCGTGTACCGCATGGCTGCGGCGGGGTCCCCGTCGAGCGACCCAAAGTTGCCCTGGCCGTCGACAAGTGGCACGGCCAACGAAAAGTCCTGGGCCATGCGGACGAGGGCTTCGTAGATCGAACTGTCGCCGTGGGGGTGGTATTTGCCCATCACCTCCCCGACGACAGCGGCGCATTTACGGTACCGCCCCTCGGGATCGAGGTTGAGTTCGCGGTACATGGTGTAGAGAATGCGGCGCTGGACGGGCTTGAGGCCGTCGCGAACGTCGGGCAGGGCCCGCGCCGTGATCACGGACAACGCGTAGTTGAGGTATCGCTGGCTGGCGGCTTCGTGCAGCGCGACGGCCGTGACCGACATGGGGGGACTCGGGGAGGCGGGTTCGCCGTCTAGCAGGCTGCCAGGGAATGGCAACGCGCACGGGAACGTCGTGTGGACCGCCGTGTCTGGGCTTCCAGTTCATCTGCGGAGGGCGGCGCGGCGAGGTCGGTCGCGACGTCAGCTCAGAGCTGCCACTCCGCGGATCAGACTTCGCAAGGCGGCCGCTTCGTGGCTTCGGGCATCCACTTGGAACGCGAGCCCGAACTCGTTCCCCGATCGCCGGACGACGACGGCGTGCAGCAGGAGCGGGGCGTTGGGCGGCGCCGTCAGCGTCAGCCGGACCACGGTTCCGGCGGTCCACTCAGGGACGGCGCCTGCGCCGTATGCGAGTCGGCAGCCGCCCTGTCCAAGGTCGACCAGTCGCGGCGCCGTGGCCACGTCGTTCGACGTCGCACGAACGCCGATGCCCATCTCCAGCGCGACCGGGAAGCGCGGGAATCGGCGGGACTCGACGACGATCTGCTCGGGAACGCGGACGAGCAACCGCGGTGGCCCCCGTGCGTCGAAGCGCCAAGCTTCCGCTGAGGAGAGGAACATGGAGGAGCGGCCGTCGTGGTGAAAGGACACGGCGGCCGGCTGGGGCTTGAAGGTCCTGGGGCCCCTGCCCGTGATCTCGAAGGTCACGAGGTGCCTCTCCAGCCGGTCGAAGAGCGCCAGGAACGCGCCGTTGCGCCCTGGCAACACAATGAGGGCCGGAGCATGCGTCATGACGAGGTCCCACAACGTGGCCTCGACTTCACGCAGAGCGGCAAACCCCGGCGGCGATGCCGCTGAGCCCATGGTGTCCCCCGCAAGGCTCGTCGGCACATCCCGGGTTCGGATGAAGGGCTGGCGATGCCGCGCCCGCGGTTGTAGCGGCGAAGCATGGGGATGCGCGCGACGCTTGCGATCGGCTTGCTCTTGGCGGCCAGCCTTGGGTTCGTTCCGCCCATCGAGCGGGACACCTCCCATACGGTCCGTGCTCTGTTGGCGGTGGCTGCGATCGGCCTTGCGTGGAGTTGGCCCGCCTTGGCTCTTCGATTCGGTCCTGACCTGCGCCGGGCGGCGCTCGGGGGGCTCTGCATTCTCGGCATGGCCAACTACTGGCAGTTTGACCGTTCTGTGGCCATGGGTCCCGGCGACGTCACGGACGTCACCTACTATTACCTCAATGCCAAATATTTCGATGAACTGGGCTACGACCAGCTTTACAACGCGATGCTCGTCGCCGACGATGGCGTTGCGACGTCCCACATCACCCAGATTCGAAATCTGGCGACGGACGAGTTGGAATCGCGAGACGTCGCGGAGGCCCACGGGCAGGTTCACGTGGCCCGGGCATTCACACCGGAGCGATGGCATGCGTTCGAACACGACGTACGCTTCTTCCTTCGGCGGCTATCGAAGCGGGCTTTGGCCGAGAACTTTTTTGTTGACCACGGATACAATCCGCCCCTGCCATGGGCCGTGGCGGGGGCGTCGATCGCATCGTGGGTACCGGTGGAGTCGCTTGGTTGGGCGACCTACATCGACGTGGCCCTGCTTGCAGGCGCCTTCGCGCTCGTTGGCCGCGCCTATGGCGTCGACATTGCCTTGTGGGCGGTGCTGTTCTTTGCCACGACGTTCTCGGGCCGTTGGCCCATCTTAGGGCAGTCCTTGCTCCGCTTTGATTGGTCGGCTGCACTCCTGGCGGCCATGGCCGCGTCGCGCCTTGGTCGACCCGCGATGAGCGGGAGCCTCCTCGCATTCGCGGCGATGACGAGGGCCTTCCCTGCACTCTTCGCGTTTCCGTGGCTCGTGGCAGGATTGCGGGCCATCGGTCGAGATCGGCATCAATTGCGCGTAGGGTGGGCGACGTTGGGAGGGGCCGTCGCGACCGTGACGGCCTTGGGTGTTGTGAGCCTCGTTTGGTGGGGCGCCGACGCGATGTGGGCGTCGGTCGACGCCCTGGCCTTGCATGCCAGGAGTTTTTCGAGTCAGCGAATTGGCCTTGGCACTGTCGTGCTCTGGCGCGGAGAGACCACGCGCGAGGCGCTCCGCGCCGTAGGTGGCATGGCGGAACGGGAGCAGGACTACCTGGATGTCTTGCCCTACCTGCGCGTGCTGGGGCTCGGTATCGTCGTGTGGCTGGGCGCCGTGATGGCGCGACGCGGTCGGCCGCCTGAGGACGACGCTGCGCTGATGGTCATCCCGTTCTTTGCGGCGACCGTGGCGCAGGCCAACTACTACAACCTTCGACTCGTTCCGGTAGTGTGGCACGCATCCCGGCTCGATGAGCGGTTGCATCGGGGCCTGTTGGCGCTGTTATTCGCGGTCGAAGTCGTCGCGCATACGGCGCAGGTCAGCGGCTTGGACAGGCATGCCACCAATGCGTTGTCGTCGTGGGGCATACTCCTTTGGTGCGTGGCGGTGGGTGCGTCGCTGGTCATGACACCGTTGGAACCTCCCCCGACAGGTGCGTCCGGCCCGCGTTGAACGGCGGCGCGGTCGCGGCTAGGGCGTGTGTCCTCAGGATTCCCTATGCGCCGAATTGCGTTCGTGGCTCCGTTCCTTCGGGGCTCCACCCAGCGCTTCCTGCAGGGCTTCTACGGCCTGGCGGACACCGACCTGTGCGTGATCACGATGGAGCCCGTCGATTCGATCCCGCCATCGGTACGCGGACGTCTGACGGATGTCGTCCGTGTCATGGACGCCGGCGATCCGCGCCAACTGGCCGAGGCCGTCCAGACAATGACGCGGCGAACCGGTCCTGTGGACGCCTTGGTCGGCTTCCTGGAGCAACTGCAACTGCCCATTGCTGAGGCGCGCGAGTTGGTTGGGCTGCCGGGCATGCGCGCGGACGTCGCACGCGGCTTCCGGGACAAGGACGTAATGAAGGCGCGCCTGCGCAAGGTGGGCCTTCCGGTCGCGAAGAGCCGGCTGGTCGGAAACGTGGAGGAAGCACTCGCCTTTGCCAAGGAGGTCGGGTTCCCAGTCGTTTGCAAGCCTCCAGCCGGGGCCGGGGCGAAGTCCACCTGGCGTGTCAACGATGCGAACGAGATGGCGGCGGTTTTTGCCGCGATGCGCGTTGCAGAGGGCACAGGGGTGCAGTGCGAGGAGTTCGTGGTCGGGCGGGAGCAAACGGCTGAATCCGCCATGGTCGACGGAAAGGTGGTGTGGCGTTCGGGGACCGCGTACGTGCCCAGCCCGCTGATGGTCCTGGAAAATCCGTGGATGCAGTATTGTGTGCTGCTTCCGCGAGAAACGGACGACCCGGAATTCACGACGTTCCATCCGACGTCGGATGCGGCACTTGAGGCGCTTGGGATGGTGACTGGCTTTGCCCACATGGAGTGGTTCCGAACGGCGGACGGTCGAGGCGTGATCTCTGAAGTGGGCTGTCGTCCCCCAGGCGCCAACATCATGCCATTGATGGGCCTTGCCCACGGGTGCGACATGTACGCACGTTGGGCAGAGTTGGTGGCCTGGGACCGGTTCTCCCCGCCGGTGCGCAGCGCGGCAGCGGGCACGGTCTTTTTCCGGGGGAAAGGAAAGGGCAGGGTCGTCGCCGTCCATGGCTTGGCTCAGGCGCAAGAGGAGGTAGGCCGCTACGTGGTCGACGCCAGCCTGCCCACGCCCGGACAGCCCGCAGCCGACGGGTACGAAGGCGAAGGCTACGCCATCGTCAAGGCGCCGACGACGCGCGAAGCATCGCACGCACTCGCACGTCTGGTCCGGTTGATTCAGGTCGAGTTGGGGTAGGCCCGGCTCGCGACGGGCGCCATTCGATGAGTCCTTGCCTTGACCGCGTGCCGTCGGGGTGTGAAGGCGTCGCGTCGCCACGCTGCGACGTCGGAGGCTCTCTTGAAGCGCATCGTGCTGCTCCTTTCGATCCCGTTCGCCTTTGCCAGCACGTGTACCGGCATGATCCCCGGAATGGGCGAAGCCGAGAAGGAGCTGGTCATCGTTCCCGTGCCAGAGAACGACGCCGATGAAGATGCGTGGTGCTGCGAGTACAAGGGTGACGACGGAAACAAGAAGCACGCCCTCGTCAAGGGCGCGGCCGAGTGCAATGAAACCTACGGCGGCGACAAGGAAGGCCGGTGGGTGAGCGGTCCCGAGTGCATTCCTTGCTGCTGCAAGACGACTCCGGCCGAAGATGCGGCGACGCCCACCTTCGAACTCACCACCCCGCTGGCTTGCGCTGCCGTGGGTGAGTGCATCTCCGACGGCGGCGAATGCAAGTCCGATGAGCGCCGCAACGGCTCGGACCGCGATGGCAAGCCGCGGCGCAACCCGCCGCGTGGCCCGATCGTCAAGCCCGGCGCCAAGCTGCCTCCGGGCCACTGAGCCGCGTGTCGTCCCGAACCCTGGTCGTCGGCGACGTCCACGGGTGCGCCGAAGAGTTGGACCGCCTGCTGGAGTCCGCGCGCCCGACGTGCGTGATTGCCGTCGGCGACCTCTTCACCAAGGGACCCGACCCAGCGGGGGTTTGGTGCCAGTTGCGCGATCGCATGGCCGACAGTGTGCTTGGGAACCACGATGTGCGGCTCCTCGACCGGGTCGACGGCCAAAGGCCGGAAGACGCCGCGGCACAGAGCGTCGTCGACGCCCTGGACAAGGTGGATCCGAGTTGGTTGCCATGGCTCAGGGCCCGCCCCCTGACGCTTGAGGTTGAGGGCTGGACCGTCGTTCACGCGTCGATCCACCCTTCGGGTGACCTCTCCAAGACCACCCGGTGGGACCTCTTGTACCGGCGACGGTGGCCGGAGACAGGGCCCGACGACCCGCGCTGGGTGCATGTCTACACGGGGGAACGGCGGGTCGCCTTTGGCCACGACGCGGTGCAAGGGCGAGTTGAAGTCCGGCGTGACGGCCGGCTTCACGTCGTCGGGTTGGATGCCGGATGTGTCTATGGTGGCCGGCTCGCGGGACTGCTCATCGAAGAGGAACGCGTGTTCGACGTGCCTGCGCGGAAGGTCTGGAGAACCATGTCGCGTAGGACGACGTGAATCGGCCGATGTCGCCATCCGCCCGCGGGCGCCCAGCAGGCTGCTATGCGTCGTCGAAGCCGAGGCGTTTGGCCGAGAGTCCGTCCAAGGGCGGGAACAAATAGGTCACGGTCGTGATGTCCGCGTCGCCGCGCGCGACGCGTTCCGCGCGGCGTCGGATGCGGCCCGCGGTGGACACGAGGCGGGCCGCGCGAACCGGCTTGTGCAAACGGGTCCAGGCGCCGGCCGAAAGGGCTTGAACGGACGCGTCTGGAATGAAGCCGCTGATGAGCAGGATGGGCACCGTAGGCCAGCGAGCTTGGCATAGGGTCGCGAGTTCGATGCCGTTCATGCCGTCCATCACGACGTCGGTGGCCAACAGGTCGGGACGTTCGCTCTCGAGCCACCGGGCGGCTGCGCGGGGGTCCGTAAACGGGACGGGGTCGTAGCCGGCATCTCTCAGGGCGAGCACGTAGCCATCGAGCAGGACGGCCTCGTCGTCCACGACGAGGACCCGTCGGCCTTCGGGGAGGGGCGCCGGAGCTTCGTCCATCGCATCGGCGTGTCGGAGCGCCATAAGGAAACGGGCGCCCCCGCCAGGTCGCTCCTCCACCCATATGCGGCCATGATGGTCTCGAAGCACCTGGCGGGCCACCGCGAGCCCGAGGCCTGTTCCCTGGCGGCCCTTCGTCGTGAAAAACGGGGCGAAGATGTCCTCGCGCAGCGCCTCGGGTACGCCGGGTCCGGTGTCTTCGATGAGGACGGCCAGACCGCGATGCCCGCCCTCGATCTGCCAAGGCCGAACGGCGAGGCGGAGCCGGCCCGACGTTCCAAGCGCATCCCGACCGTTGACGAGCAGGTTGACGAGGACCTGCTCCAGCTCCTGCGCGTCGCCATGGACGGGAGGGAGGTCCGGGGGGAGATCTACGGTGAGGCCGATGCCGCGAGGCAACGTGGGATCCACGAGGTCTGAGGCCGACCGAATCACCTGTCCGAGGTCCGTCGGTCCAAGGCTCGAGGCCGACCCGCGCGCCACCGTCAACAGGCGACGCGTGAGCTGGCTGGCCCGGTCGATCGTCGCCTCCATGCGCTCGAGGCGGTCGCGAGAACGGGGATCGTCGACGGTTCCTTGGAGGATGCCGACATGGGCGAGCAGCGTCCCCAACATATTGTTGAAGTCGTGTGCGATGCCGCCAAGCAGCATGCCAACCGTCTCCAGCCGTGCGGCATGCAAGAGGCCCTGATCCAGGCGCCTGCGTTGCGTGACATCGCGCAGGACGAGGAGCACCTGACCCGCGGCGAACGGGCTGCCATGAGACTCGACGGTTCGGTCGCCCTGCGCCAGCCGGAATTCGGCACGGTCGCGCCGCGCCGCGGCGCGCGCAAGGTGGGCGCGGAGCAGGGGACGGTCGTCGGCATGGACGTGGTCGAACAGGCGGCCTGAAACGGCGCCGAGCACGGTCGTCGAACCTGGTGTTGCGTCGGTGACGGTCCCGGCCGCGTCGCAGGTGAGCATCGCGTCGGACGTCCCCGCCAAGAGGCCGGCGTCGCGTTCGCGCGCATTGGCCAGCCCGAGGACCAATTGAAGCCATGCCCCGGTCAGGAGGCCGACGCTGCCGAGCGCTGCCCAGGCCCCTGTGCCTTCGGCCGCCGTGAGGTCGCCGACGGCGCCAACGAAGAGCGGAGCCCCGACCGACAAACATGCGCCTGCGAGGTCACGGCCTCGGCCCGCGCGCGCGGCGATGAGGCCAGCCAAAGCCATGCCGACCCCGGAGGCGATCAGCGAGGCCGTTCCGATCGCGTCGGCCGACGCTGGTCGCCAAGCCACGATCGTCACGGCGGCCAGCGCCCCAGCCCCGACCCCCAACGTGGCGTTTCGGCTCCAACTCCCGGCCGCAAGTGCTCCGAACAGGGACGCCACGAGCCAGGGCGTTGGCGCCGCCGCTGCAAGGCCGGTCACATGGGCGAGCCCGATCCCAAGGCGCTCTTCCGCGCCTGGCGTCTGCGCCCAGCGTGCGAGGGCCATGGTCGCTGCCGTGCTTCCAAGGGCGGCCCAGCCGGGATGGGGTGCGTCCCGGGTCGCGCGTACGCCTAGGGCGACAATCGCCAGGATCGCCATGGCCACGGCAACGCCGAGGTCGCGGGACGTGTGGCGTGACGCGGTATCCGCAATGGCCTGAACCGGGCCGATCGCGACCCCCTCAAGGCCGAGGCCTCCGTCGCCTTCGAGGCGGATGGCGAGATCGTGACGGGCGAACGCGTCCATTGGCGGCAGGCCGATGACGATGCTGCGGGGCGTCCGCCCGTCTCGTCCGATCGCGGCGACGGGTTCACCGTCGACGAAGACGTCGGCGGCGCCCGATGTGCCGCGGAGCCAGAGGGCAAGGGGCGCGTCTGTCGGTGCGGAAATGCGTCGGCGCAGTTCGATAGGTCCTCGCTCGCCGACCATCTCCGACGGAATTCCGGTTGGGCGCTCCGTCCCGTCCGGTGCGTGGAGGGTCCAAAGGCCGCCTAGATCGTGCACTTGGGCGGAGGTGGGCCGCTCGAGCAACAAATGGGCTGCGAGCATCGCCATCGCCGCAAGCGCGACCCAAACGCCGAGCCGGTGCACCACGCGTTGTGAGGCTGTCATGACGTTTCCTGCCCCGGTGAACGCCGTGGCGCCAACAGCGGCGGACCTGTTGACCGATGAAGGTGGAGCGGAGCACCCATGTGGTTGTGGCTTTCCCCGGTGGTGCGCGCGGCGACGTGGACGGTCGCCGAGAGCGGCGGCGACTTTACGAGCCTGTCGTCAGCCCTGTCCGCGGCATCGGCCGGGGATCGAATCGAGGTCGGCTCTGGCGTCTTCGGCGAGGGCGTCTCGGTAGACAAGGCCGTTGACATCGTCGGACTTGGAATCGGCGCGACTGTGCTCGCCCCGCCTCCCGGGGCGACCGGCGTCATCTGGCGTGCCACGGGCGGCCGGCTCGAAGGCCTGACCGTCACCCCAGTTGCCGCGCGGGGAATCGACGTGGACGGTGGCGATGTGACCCTTTCTGGCGTCGACGTCTCTGGCGGAGGTGGCCCTACTTTGGAAGGCGGGTGCCTGCGCCTGACGACCGGGGCGGTCGTCGATGTCGAAGCGGTCACCCTGACCGGATGCACCGGGCTTCGTGGCGGTGGCGTACACCTGGCCGCGGCGACGTCGTTGACCGCCGACGACCTGTCGATCGTGGACACGAGCGCCGTCTGGGGCGGCGGCATCTACGCCGTGGACGCCACCGTGTTGGGGTCCAAGGTCTCCGTGATTGGCGCGATGGCGACCTACTCCGGGGTGGGTTGGTACCAACATGGTGGCGTCGTCGACCTCGACGAGGTCATCATCGAAGACGCCGTAGGCACCCTGAGCTGGGGCACCGGGGCCCTGGTGTTGGGCGGGGCGCGATTTGAGGCACGCGGGGGATCCGTTTCTCGGAACGGCGATGCCAGCGCGCTGGGTGGAGGTGCGTTCCGGGTCGAAGGCGCAACGCTGGTGCTCACCGACGTCCTGCTTGCTGACAACGTGGCCGAAGAGGGCGGGGCGATCAGCCTCGACGTCGGGTCCAGCGCCGACCTCGTGGATGTCACGCTTTCCGGCAACGTCGCCGAGGGGCGCGGCGGCGCTGTGCTCGTGGACGGATCGGCGGTTTTGGTCGGGGGTGCGCTCGTCGTCGAGGACAACGTTGCCTCCGACGGCGGAGGCATGTTCGTGGCGGACGACGCCAGTCTCACGCTCGATGACTGCACATTTGCCGACAACGAGGCGCTGGATGACGGAGGCGCCATCGGCGCCGACGAAGCGATGACGATCGACTTGGCCGGCGTGACTTTCGAGGGCAACTTTGCGCAAGGACATGGCGGCGCGCTGGACGTCGATGACAGCTTTTCCTCGGTGTTGCTGACGGATGTCGAGGCGACAGGGAACGCGGTGGATTCGGGGGATGGCGGCGCGTTGTATGCGTCGGGCGACACAAGCGTCGTGGTCTCTGGCGGCCAATTCGACGCGAATGACGCCGAAAGCGGCTCCGGTGGCGCCATCGCATTCGATCCGGGACTCGGATCCGACGCGACGCTGGACATCCTTGGGACGGACTTCGTCGACAACGGTGCTGCCGGCCGGGGTGGGGCGATCGACGCTTGGCGGGCGGCAGCCGTCACGGTCGATGGTGTGTTCTTCGACGGCAATGCCGCCGGCGACGACGGTGGTGCCATCTCCGTTCGAGACTCCGAGGCGTTGGCGGTGTTCCGGTCTGCGTTTCACGGCAACAGCGCCGGCGCATCCGGCGGGGCGGCCTTTGTCGACACCGTGGCCGACGGGCTCGATGTCTGGGCGACCCTCTGGGTGGAGAACGAGGCCGTCGACGGGGGCGGGTTGGGCGCCGTCGACACCGAATCGCGACTGACCAACAACACCTGGCTGGCCAACGAGGCCGAAATCGATGGCGGGCACGTCGCCATCTGGGGTGGCCGCCTGGCGGCGACGAACAACCTCGCGGCGTGGGCCGAAGACGGTGGCGGTTGGTGGGGAGACGCGTCGGCCGCTGAAGGCGTCGACGCCTACTTCAATGACACGTTTGCGAACGCGGGTGGGGATTGGGTCGGCAGCTTCGCCGATCCGGTGGGCCTCTCCGGCAACTTGTCGACGGACCCGTTGCTGCGCTCTTGGTCGCCCAACGGCCTGTTGGACGACGACCTGCATCTGAGCCCCGCCAGCCCACTACTCGATGCAGGTGACCCGGCGATTCTCGACCAGGACGGGTCCCCCAGCGACATCGGCGCCTACGGAGGACCTTACGCGGACGTGGCGGATGAGGACAGCGACGGGTGGCTCGACCACGTCGATTGCGACGATCGGGACCCGTCGGCCCACCCCGGCGCGGACGAGATTCCCTATGACGGGGTCGACCAGGACTGTGACGGCTGGGACCTGCTCGATTCGGACGCAGACGGCTTTTACGGCGGCGAGGGCGGAGACGACTGCGACGACGCGGATGCCAACACCTACCCAGGAGCGTTGGACAGATGGTACGACGGCGTGGACGCCGATTGTGCGGGCAACTCCGACTTCGACCAGGACGGCGACGCCGCTGACGCGGAGGCCTACGGCGGCGCGGACTGCAATGACCTGGACGCGTCGGTCGGCCCCCTCATCAGTGAAGTCTGGTACGACGGCATCGACGCGGATTGCGGCGGCGGGTCCGATTTCGACCAGGACGGCGATGGTCGTGACGCGACCGCCCACGGCGGCGACGACTGCGACGATGTGGACGCCGGGGTTTCTCCTGGCCTGCCCGAGCTCTGTGACGGGCGGGACCAGGACTGCGACGGCGTCGTCGACGACGAAGCCATCGACCCGTTGGCCTGGTTCACGGACGCTGACGCCGATGGCTTTGGGGTCGCAACGTCGTGGGTGGTCGCTTGCATGGCGCCCCCGGGTACGTCGGCCGTCGCAGGGGATTGTGACGACCAGGACCCCACGCGCCACCCCACGGCGACCGAGGTTTGGTACGACAGCATCGACCAAGACTGCGATGGCCGCGACGACGACCAAGACGCGGACGGTTGGCCAGTCGCCACGGATTGCGACGACACGCGCCCCGAAGCGCACCCTGGCGCCACCGAGCTCCTGAACGCGCTCGACGACGACTGCGATGGATTTGACGAAGGCGTAGACCGGGACGGAGACGGCTTGGCCGACTGGCAGGAATGGGCGCTCGACACGGACCCACTCGTGGAAGACACGGACGGCGACGGCGTTGTCGACGGCCTCGAGGCGCCCGACGGCGAGGCCCTCGACACCGATGGCGACACCGCCCTCGACCCGCTCGACAGCGACGACGACGGCGACGGGCTGCCGACGGCTACCGAGGAAGCCGTCGATGCCGACGGCGACGGTTCGGCGGACAACGACGTCGACGGCGATGGAACGCCGAATCGCCTCGATCTCGACACCGACGCCGACAACCTCCTTGACCGCGCCGAAGGTCTCGCCGACACGGACCACGACGAGGTTCCCGACTTCGCCGACTACCAGGGCAACCTCGCGGGCGGTGGCTGTGCGGGTGGCGGCGGCCAGGCGTCCGCTGGCTTCCTGCTCGTTCCTTGGTTGCTCAGGCGCCGGGCGGCGCGTTGGGCGCTCGCGTTGGGCCTTCCTTCGGTGGCGTCGGCCCAAGGCGTCGACGGCCACGGCTTTCAGTGGTTCGGCTCCTCGGAATCCGGGTTCGTCCGGATGGCCGCGCCGGACGTGGGAATAAAAGGCAATCTCGACCTTGGCGTCCTCGTCGACCATGCCGGCGCGCCGCTTGTCGAGGTGTTGCCGGACGGACGCGAACCCGTGCTCGCCCATCTCACGACGCTCAATGCGGTAGGCGCCTGGACCCCTTTCGAGCGTATTCGACTGGACATCGCGGCCCCGATCCACGCGGCTGGATTCGATGCTGGCGGCCTGTTCGCGGCCCCTGGCGATTTGCGGATGGGCGGCTCGGTCTCGGTCCTCGACGCGTCCGGCTTCCGTCCCGCTGTTGCTGTGGCGCCGTCGGTATGGCTGCCAACGGGCGCGACGAGCCGCAACGTGGGCAATCCGTCGCCGTCGGGCGGCGGGGTCGTGGCCGTGGGCTCTTCGTACGGGCGCTTTGGCTGGACGGCCAACGTCGGCTTGCGGGCCGGGCCGGCCACCGAGGTTCGCGGGCTGACCGTCGGGTCCGGGCCGATGATGGGAGTTGGTCTGCGCGTGCGGCCCCGTGAGGACCTCGACGTCGTGGCCGAACTCGCGTCCCAGGGGTCGAGCGGCTGGGCGGATTGGCCTGTGGAAGCGTCAGCTCACGTACGGGGCCGCGGCCCGAAGGGACGCTGGTGGACTGTGGGTGGGGGCGCCGGCTTGACGGATGGTGCCGGCTCAGCTTCTTGGCGGCTTCTCGTCGGAACCGGCCTCGGGCAGGCGCCGCCGGAGGTCGTTCGGGCGGAGCCGGTCGAGGTCGTCAAGCTCGTCGAAGTGCCGACGCTGGCGCTGGACCCCGAGCCCGTCGCACTGCCGCCGGCCCTGGTGGAGTTGATCGACAACCGGATCATCCTCCACGAAAACCTGTTTTTCCGCGAAGGGAGCCACGAGCTGCTGCCCGCCAGCGACCCCGTGCTCGGCGCCATCCAGCAAGTGCTCGTCGACCGACCGGACGTCGAGTACCTCCTGGTCCAAGGCCACACGAATCGTAACGGCAGCGAAGCCTTCAACCTCATGTTGTCGGAAAACCGCGCCCGGTCGGTCTGCAACTGGCTCATCCTTCACGGCGTCGACCGCCACCGCCTCTTGTTCAAGGGCTACGGTTTTGACCGGCCGCTGGTCTCCCATGAGGCCGTGGACGCGAACCGACTCAACCGTCGCGTCGAGTTCCTCGTGCTGCGAGCCGACGAATTGCCCGATGATGCTCGCGTGCCGACGGATCCGTCCATTCTCCCGACAGAACGGCCCACCCGCCGCATCGCTCGCCACACGGGTCCTTGACAAAGGATGCGGAGCGTGGTTGAATCGAGCGAATGAGCGACGCCCACGCGCGATGGTTGGCACTGGCGGCGCTGGCGGTCGCCGCCGGCGTTCGGCCACCGGCGCTCAAGGACGCCAAGGCCCTCCTCATGGCGCTCGTTGGTCCGGTCGAGGAGTTGGGTGCCGATTCTGGCTTGGCGGATACCGGTGGCGCCGACACCGGGAGCGACCTTGGGCCCGAGGACACCGGCGGTACCGACTCCGGGTTGGGTGACACCGGGGGAGAGGCGTTGTCCGACTGCTGGGAGCTGCGCCCGTTCATCGATCTGAGGATGCCGCTCCTGGCGCCCCCGCCCAACGTCCTCGTCGTCGTGCTGGACGACGTGGGGGTGGATGTCCTCAGCCTCTACGGCGCCTCCCCGGCTGCGTTGACACCGCGGCTCGACGAACTTGGGGCGACGGGCGCCGTGTTCGATTCGGCCTACGCGAGCCCGGTCTGCAGCCCGACGCGAGCGGAGTTGATGACCGGCGTGGCGGCCCCGCACCATGGTGTGGACGGCGCGCTTGCGTGGACCGAGGACCATGGGCTGGCATGCGAACATGTGACGCTGCCCGAAGCTCTTCGAGAGGCGGGCTACACGACCGCTGCCTTTGGTAAGTGGCACCTCGACGTGGTCGATGAGGGGGGCATCGAGGGCGCCCGCATCCATGGATTCGATCGTTTCGCAGGAACGGTCGGCAACCTCAGCATGGATTTCAGCCTGGAAGGCGAGCCGCAGGGCTACCTGAACTGGGAGCGAATCGAGAACGGAAGCGCGTCCTGGTCCTCAACCTACGCGACGACCAAGACCATTGACGATGCCGCGGACTGGATCGCCGACACTTCGGGCCCTTGGTTCGCCTACGTGGCCCTCCATGCCGGTCATGCTCCCTACCATTCGCCGCCCGAACATCTCCTTTCGGGGGGCGCGCTGCCCCCTGCGGCCGATGAGGTCACCCAGTATTTGGCGATGCTGGAGGCGGCCGATACCGAGGTGGGCCGGCTCCTCGATGGCCTTGGGTCGATTCCGCTCGCCGATACGCTAGTCGTGGTCGTCGGCGACAACGGGTCGCCAGATGATGTGGTCGGCGGGTACTCCAAAGGGACCGTGTTCGAAGCAGGTGTCCATGTCCCGATGATTTTCAACGGACCGGGTGTCACCCCGGGTGGACGCCTGTCAGCCTTGGCGCAGGTAGCCGACATTTCGGCGACCGTTCTCGCGTCCGCCTACCAACCTCCGTTGCACGCGACGGGCCAGGTTTGGGAGGGTGTGTCTCTCAGTGACGTCCTATTCGACGCCACCTTGGACGGGCCGCGCACCCATGCCTCCAATGGGGTCTGGCACACCAACTACTTGGGAGAGCACCACATCGAGCAGTCCTTTGTTCGCGAAGCGCGCTGGAAGTTGATTCGCCGGTACGCAGTGGACTACGACGAGGACTCCTGGGCGCTGTACGACATGGATGGCGATGGTGAAGACATCGACCTCGTGTTGGACGGGTTGGACGCGGAGGAACGGGCCGCGTTCAACGAACTCGTTGCCATCCACGACGAAATTTGGCCGCCAGTCGTTCCCTAGCAGGCTGCTGCAAAAGCGCCGTCCTGCTGCGCCCGCGGGGGCATCCCGCCCCGCGGCGTCACGGGGACCCCAGGCTCGGTCGCCGTACGCACGGTACGGCTTTCCTCGCCTTGCACCCCGTTCCTTGCGGGATCGG